>Ga0307990_1003291_pt1 | contig 12407 bp, 10 predicted proteins | sample EllFjometagen129_FD_203168 | JGI IMG/M metagenome (GOLD analysis project Ga0307990, IMG submission 203168) | Marine microbial communities from Ellis Fjord, Antarctic Ocean - #129 | ecosystem: Environmental > Aquatic > Marine > Unclassified | place: Southern Ocean | collected 2014-10-08
CACGCCGGCCAAAAACCGTTCGCTTGAATATGACGAAGCCCGTGATGCTCGCCGACAGCATGAGCAGCAGCAGCCACCAGAAGTTGATGAGGAAGTCGCTGAGGCCCATGACGAAAACGGTTATGCCCGGAAGGTACTTTTCTTTTCCCTCGAACAGCGGCATTAGTTTCGGCAGGACGAATGTCAGCAGCACTATGGTGGTCACAACTGCCATAACGCCGATGATGGATGGGTAGATCATCGCGCCGATGACCATTCTTCTTGTGTCGGCCTGCTGATCGAGGAACTGAGCCAGTCGTTCGAGCATTCTCCCGAGGTCGCCGGACATTTCCGACGCGCGGACCATGTTGATGTACAGCGGGCTGAAGACCTTGGGGTACTTGGCGAGCGCTTCGGAGAACGGCTGGCCTGCCTCGACGTCCGCCTTGATCTGGTGGATGATCACTCGGAATTTGGCGTTCTTGATGCCGTCGCCGATTCCGGATATGGCGTTGCGGATGTTGATTCCCGCCTTGATCATCACCGACAACTGGGTGGTGAATGCCATCACGTCGCGCAGGCCGGGGCCTCTCTCGAAGCTGACGGTTCGCATTCGGTCCAGCGCCCCGGCGACTCCGCCGGCGGCTGGGGATATGCTCATCAGCACTCCGCCCTGGGCGCGTACGATGGCGGTTGCATCCAGCAGGCTCTGGGCTTGGATCACTCCTGCCATAGTCTGCCCCGATGGCGACTTTATCTCGTATTTGTAGGCTGACATTGCATGCTCTCTTTCGCCGCCTGGACTCTCAGGCGCTCAGGGCCCTGTGCAGTGCTTCGGGGCGGGCCGCCTTGGCGATGGCGTCCTCCCAACTGATAACACCGTTGAGGTAGAGGTTCTTTATCGAGTCGTCCAGCGTACACATGCCGCGCTGGCGGTTGGTCTCGATTATGTTCGGTATCTCGTGAATGCGGTTCTCGCGAATGCAGTTGCGAACCGCCGCGTTGCAGACCATGATCTCGCAGGCGGGGACCATGCCAGGTGTGTCCTGACGCTTCAGCAAAGTCATGCTGACAACCGCCTGGAGAGTGTTGGAGAGCATCGCGCGAATCTGGTTCTGCTGGGCCGGCGGATAGGCGTCGATAATACGCTCGATGGTCTGGTTGGCGTTCTGGGTGTGAAGCGTGCTGAGCACGAGGTGGCCCGTCTCGGCGGCGGTGACGGCCGCGGAAATGGTCTCAAGGTCTCGCATTTCGCCGACGAGAATGATATCCGGGTCCTGTCGCAGGGCATGCCTGAGTCCGCTGGCGAAGCTTGGTACGTCCGTGCCGAGTTCTCGTTGCTCGATCACGCAGCGATCGGAATGGAAGAAGTACTCGACCGGGTCTTCCAGCGTGATGATGTGGTGCTGGTAGCGATGGTTCATGGAGTCGATCATCGATGCCAGGGTGGTGCTCTTGCCGCTGCCGGTGGGACCGGTGACGAGCACGAGCCCGCGTGGCAGGTCGCAGAAGCTCGTGACGATCGGCGGCAGGTTCAGTTTGGCGAGTTCCGGCACGGTGTCGGAGATGGATCGGAAGGCGATAGCGATGTCGTTTTTCTGGCAGTGGGCGTTAACGCGGAACCGCGCCACTCCAGATACCTCGAAGGAGAAGTCAACGTCTCTCTTGGTCCGGAAGACCTCCAGGCGATCCGGTGTGACCATGTCCTTGAGGAACTGCTCGGTCAGGTCCCTGCCGACGACTTCGAAGTCCGGTGCGGACTTGAGTGTCGTATTGATGCGAAATTGAGGCGGTAGGCCGGGAACCAGGTGTATGTCGCTTGCGCCTGCCTCGAACGCGGTCGTCAGAATCTGTTCCAGATAGCCCATTATCTTCCTCCGGTCACGCTTCGGTGACTCGCATTATCTCTTCTATCGTGGTATGTCCCTGGCTGACCTTGACCAGCCCGTCTTCTCGAAGCGTGCGCATTCCGGAGACGCGGGCAGCTTCCCGAAGTTCGTTGAGTGATGCCTCGGACGAAATGATTTGCCGCATCTCGTTGTTGATGAGCAGAAACTCATACACGCCGACCCGGCCTCGATATCCGGTTCCGCGGCACTTTTCGCAGCCGTGCCCCTGGCGGAGTTTTTTGGGGTCCACTCCGTTTTTGTCGAGATACCTGGCGAGGCTGTCTGGCACGTTGGTCATTGGCTCGTTGCAGTCGGGGCAGATTTTCCTGACCAGTCGCTGTGCGAGTATGCCGTTGAGCGACGCACTGATGAGGAACGACTCGACGCCGATGTTCATCAGTCGGGTGATGCTTGACGGCGCGTCGTTGGTGTGCAGCGTGCTGAGCACCATGTGCCCGGTGAGGGCGGCCTGGATGGCTATTCTGGCGGTTTCCTGGTCGCGGATCTCGCCGACCATGATTACGTCGGGGTCCTGCCTTAGCAGGCTTCGCAGGGCGGCGGCGAAAGTCATGCCGATCGACTCGTGAACGTTGACTTGGTTGCAGAAGTCCAGTTCGTATTCCACGGGGTCCTCGACGGTGGAGATATTCTGCTTGTCGCCGTCCATGATCCTCAGGCTGGAATAGAGCGTGGTGCTCTTGCCGCTTCCGGTCGGGCCGGTGACCAGCACTATGCCGTGCGGCTGGAGAATCTCCTTCTTGAAGGCGTCGAGGGTTTCCGGCAGAAAGCCGAGGTTAGCCAGCCCGACCTGCGTGCTTCTGGCGTCGAGGATTCTTATGACGCACTTCTCGCCGTGTATGACCGGCAGGGTGCTGACGCGAAGGTCGATGGTGCGTCCATGCACGGTAGCGCGGATTCGCCCGTCCTGGGGCAGGCGTCGTTCGGCTATGTCCAGATTGGCCATGATCTTCAGTCGTGAGATGATGGCTGCGTGCATTCTGGCTGGCGGAGCGCTCTGGTCGAAGAGTACGCCGTCTATTCGACATCGAATTCGCAGGCGCATTTCGCCGGGCTCGATGTGTATGTCGCTGGCGCCCTCTCTGACTGCCAGGGAAATCAGGAAGTTGACGTACCGGATGACCGGGCTCTCACCGGCCAGCATTTCAAGGTCTGCAACATCTTCGTTTGGCGAATCGACGACCTCGACGGTGTCTTCCGAAATGCCCTTTATGATCTCGTCTACCTGGTCGCTGGCGTTGGCTGAAAGATCCTCCAGGACGCGTATTATGTCTGCCGGAGGCGCTACCGCGAGCTTGATCGGCCCGTCAATTCGCCTCTTTATGTCGTCTATCAGGAATATGTCCGCCGGGTCTGTCAGCGCCACCAGTACGCCTTGCTCAGCCTTGCGTATTGGCAGGACTTTCTTGGCCTTGCAGTAGTCCACCGGCAACAGGCCCCAAACCCTCTGGTCCACTTCCGCCGACGCAATCCGCAAAAACGGCAGCTTGAAGTACATCGCCACTGCCTGGAGGGCCTGACTCGAATCAATGATCTTGCCCTGGACAAGAATGTCCAGGATGCTTACGCGGGGATCTTCCCTGCGGCGCAACTCGGCCTGGTTGATCTGTTCGATAGTGACCTGGCCGGTGTCCAGCAGCAGACGTTCCGGGCCGTGACGCGAGGCGTTGGGGTCCGATGGACGCCAAAGAACGTCGAACTCCGAGGGGTCCGTTCGGCCGGCCGGGGCGTCAGCCGCATCGTCCGGGGTTTTATGCGTCAACGACGACAATGCTTCCTCCTGCTCTGATAGTTTCAGCAAAGGCGTTTTCGGTATGGATCAGTTCAGCAATTCCAAGACGTATTTCTGGTCTTTCCAAGTCAACTCCACTTCTTGCGGGTCTATCCGCGAGACAGTCCAGCCCTTGATGGTCTGGCCGGTGGTTAGGAGATTGTTCGACACCATCGCAGCTTTCTGGCGACCAACAAGTATCGATTGCAGCCGCAATGTTTTGACCTGGGCCATCGCCGCCTTGAGCTCCGCCGGAACCTCGTCCTTCTGTACGGTTTCCTTGACGATCTCGACCCGGGAAGCTTCGGGCAGCTTCTGCCTGAAGATAAAAGGATTGCCCGATAGTTGCGTCCGATCGATCTGCCTTTGCCTGGCGGCGGTGTAGAAATCGTTCGCGATTGCCTTGGCATCGGTTCGCTTGGCAAGTTGGCGGGCGCTGGGTTTGGCGTCCATCAGGTTCAGCGCGGCGTCCACCTTGGCGTAGACTAGGTCCTGCTGGCCGAGCGCGACGCTGGGTCCTCCGCGAAGGCCCAGCGCGTAGAGGGCGAGGAAGCCTGTCGCGTAGATTCCCAGCAGCACCATGCTGCCTCGCGTAAGAAACGGATTGCCCTTTGCCTTGGGAGCAATCGGTATCTGTATCTCACACGGATTAAGTTCAGGCGCCGCTGGGGCGCCGGTTGAGGTAGGCTGTGACGGGTTTTTCATTGTTTCCATCATTGTGTCTAGCCCTTTCGGTTGGGCTGATTCTCGAAGAAGATCGACATCATCAGCGAGGCTTTCACCAAGCCTTTTTCGTCGTCAGGGCCGCGGTTTCCAGGTTCGAGTTTTATCTCACGAACCCGCATGATCCTCGGCTGGGCTTCCAGTGCGATCAGGAAGCTGTAGAAGCCCATGAAGTTGCCCTCGAACTCCATCTTGATGGGCTGTTCGATCTGCGTTGCCCCGGCCGGGACAAACGGGCTGACGCCATTGGACCGCGTAGCGTATATGCCCTTTGTGGTGAGGTCGTTGCTTTCGGCCAGTCGCCAGACCTCTTCGAGCACCTTGTCCATTTCCTTTTCGTTAGGCAATTTGGACTGGAAGAACTGAATAGCCTTGTCGAGGTTGGCGATTTCTTCCTTGAGGTTGCCTATGGTCGCGGTGGCCTGGTTGAGCTTCTGAAGCTGCCTTTGCTTGGCTGCAATCGCCATGCGCATCTGCTGGTCTTCGAGGTCTCGCGGGAGGAAAAGGAAGTACCACGCGCCCACCACGATGCCCAGCAGCAAGAGGACGAAAACGCCTTGTCGGACCCATTCGCTTTTATCGTGTGTCATATGGCGTCTCCCATCGTGAATCGGGCCGGGGTTTCTTCGCTGTCATCATCCTGCGACTCTTTACGGATGGCGTCGAGCACGTCGGCGTCCGGCTTGAGCATGACGGTCAATTGGAACTCTCGTGCGGTTTCTTTCTGCTGGTCCCTGGATTCCTTGCTGTATGACAGGTCAACGACGTCCGTCAGCGGATGGGCCGCGAGACGGGCTATGAACCTGGCCACTTGCACATCGGTGGTGGCCTTGCCCTTTATGCTCAGAACGACCGCCACCTTGGGCGCCTTGGCCTTTGCGGCCGCCTTTACGGCAGCGGCCTTTGTCTTGGGTTTTGCGGACTCTGGTTGGGCCACGGTCTGCATCGCCATTCGCACCGACTTGAGGCTGGCGCCATCGGGCAGTGCGTTGGAAAGCATGGCCAGCAGATAACTGCGGGGCATGCGTTCCATCAACGCGGCGGATCGCTTGGCCTTGTCGAGCATCTTCTGCTTTTGCGCTTCGAGCTTATGGACCTCGTCGATGAGTTTGGCAGCGTCGGCGTAGGCTGTGTTCATTCGATTGCAGACTTCTCTGGTGCGCTGGTTGCTGCGTTCGGAAACTACGGCAGCGCCGCAGATGGACACTATCACAATGCCGAACAGCACGGCGCAGATCAGGTTGCCCCTGTGCTGTGCCCGGCGTTGGATGTAGTCTTGCGGAAGCAGGTTTATCGTATTCATCTCGGCTCGTCCTTAAGCTGCCTGGGTGTTGATCAGGCTGAGTTCCAAGGTCGCCCTGGCCGCCGGCTGGGTTGTTGCCGTCGGCTTGTCGGCCTGGTTGTCCTCGTCGTCTTTGTCGTCCTCGTCTTCGTCCTCATCGTCGTTTTTGGGGGCCTCCATGCTGAAGCACACGACGAATCGTTTGCCCTCCATCTCCAGGATGGCCGACGATGTGTTGATCTTCACGACCGTGGCCCCGCCCACTTTTCCGCCCACGCGGATGAATCGGCCGTTGATGTTGGCGAACGTTGCACCCGGACGCTGAACCGCGCCGGTGAAGCGGAATCCGGGCGGACACGGCATGTAGTCGTAGGTTGGCGGGGCTGGGGCGGCGGCCTTTTCAGGCTTGGGCGGCTCGTGCGGCTTCACGGGCGGTGCGGGCGCTGATGGACTCGGCTGGGCGTGGGGCCAGGCTTCACGCGCATCCTTGAACAGGCCCGACAGCAGCGCGGTTGTCCTGGCCGAGAAACGCGGGTTCCCGCGGGTCGTGCCCCGGTGGGCCGGTGGGGCAGGATCGTCAGTGGCAACCGGCTCCGGCGAGGCCGGTTCGGGTGCGATTGGTTTTGGCGCGACGGAAACCGGCGCCGGCCTGGCCTGATGCTTCGCCGTCGCCACCGCGGCATGCGCGCGGGCGGGGGTCTGCGGTAAGACGGTGCTCCCCGGGCCTCCACTGAAGACCAGCCACGCAACTCCCACAGTTGCCACCATTCCGATGGCAGCGGCGAGTACCCACCGACGGCGGATGCACTCGAATAGTTTCCCAACGCCGAGGGCCTGAAGTCGGCCCATCGAGTCTGTAACTGCCATCGCCGCGGGGGCCGGGTCGGGTTGGCGGGCGACAGGTTCGGGTCGGGCGGGTTTCGCCCTGACAGGTTCGGAACTCGCCGGTGGGGCGGTTCTGGCCGGGGCGACCTCGACGGCCTCGGGCTCCTGACCTTCCGCGTCGGGCGTGATCCCCAGCCTCGCTGTGCCATAGCTGCTGGTTTTCTTGGGACGGGGGCGCGGGGTCCCATGACGAGTGGGCACCTTTGCCAATCGGCCTGCCGCGAGATCCAAGTTTTTCTTTGTGTCCATCGGTCGCGCTCCAGCGCGTTGAGTCATTTTCCATGCCCCGCCGTTCGGCGGCTCGTCGGGGGCTCACACAATGCAGCAGCGGGACTAGGGGCCTTTTCGGGCATCGTCGCCGCTGGTTGAGGCTACTTTGGCCGGTTTGTCGCCGCGACCCATTTGGCGAAGGAACGCCCTCAAGGCCGGGAACGCTTTGGCACTTGTTTCTGGCTCATCTGGTTCCTGCGGCTCTTCCGGCTTGTCGATGTTTTCCGGTTGTGGGTCTTTCCAGGCTTCCTGGATTGGCTCGGGAGCCTGCGCGACGGGTACCGGTTCGGCGTCTTGCGCGGCGACGGGCGGTACCGGTTCGGCCGGCAGATCCTCGGCTTTCATCTGGACGTCCGGAGTATTCAGTTGAGCTTTCGCCTGGGCCAGGCGGTCGATACGGGAGCCGAGGTCGGCCTGATCCGGTGGCGGACCCGGGCGGTACTCCAGCGGCATGGCAGGGGTGGGTATTTCAACCGATGGCTCGTGTGTCTCGACGTCCCGATCGGGCAAGGGGCTGTCGGTCCAGCGGTTGGTAGTCGTGTCGGCCTGGACGTTCTCGACCTTCTCTGCCGACTTGTCTGGCTTTTCTGTCGCCGGCGCCGGGGTATTCCAGGCGGCCTGGACGGCGGGTTGGGACGATGCGACGGGCGCTGGCTCGAAACCGTGTGCGGCGGTCGGTTCCGCTTCGGTCGGCAGTTTGTCGGCTTCGGGTTGGACGTCCGGCACACTCAGGCGAGCTTCGGCCTGGGCCAGGCGATCGATGCAGGAATCGATGTCGGCCTGTTGCGGCGGCGCACTCGGGCTGGGTTCCCATTCCATCGCGGCGGGTGGGATTTCGACCACAGGCTGGTTTGCCTCAGCGGCCGGGTTGGGCAGGGCTCCCCCGGTCCAGCGGTCGATCCCCGCGTTGTGGGCGCTGTCCTGGCTGGGCTCGGCCTGCTCAGGTGCCGGGATGACCTGCGCCGGGGCGGGAGTCTCAGCAGGGGCGATTGGCTTGGGTTGGGCGGTTTTGGCGACGCCAGCCCGGACGGTTGCGGCTGCGCGACTTCGCAGGTCGTCCACCGAGCACCGCTGAGCCTCGTCGTCGATGTCGCTGGCATGTTCGGTTTCCCAGGTGGCAGGCAACTGCCAGGCGTCCGGGTTGTCGAGCATTTCCTTGGCCAGTGCAAGGTAGTCTTGGGCGGCGTGGCTTCCAGGGGCGAATTCGAGGATGCTTTGGCCAGATGCGGGGCACTCTCGCATGCGTACGTTTTCCCGGATGACCGTATTGAAAACCTTGCTCGGCAGGGCGCGGCGGAGTTCTTCGAGGACCAGTCTGCTCAGGCGGGTGCGGATGTCGAACCGGCAGGCTACCACGCCGGCCAGGACGATCTGATGGCCGAACCCATCGCTGATATCTTCGAGTGTTGTCAGCAGGATCTTCAGCCCATCCAGTGCCATGATCGATGTCTCGACGGGCACCAGCGCGTGTGTTGCCGCCAGCAGCGCGTTGCCGATCAGTCGGTTGTTCAGGCTGGGGGGGCAGTCCATGATGATCAAGTCGTAACGGTCCTGGACCTGGCGGAGGACCTTGCGCAGCTGGCCTCCCTGGCTGGGGCGCAGATCGCGGGCGACGGAATCCAGCTTGCCCGTCGCCGGCGCCAGAGACACGCCGGGCGCCATGTTCTCGATCGGTACGAGTCCCTCGCCCGCAAGCAACGCATCGGCGAGTCGGTCGTCCTCTTCGACGCCGAGCCATCGCGAGGTGGACGCCTGGCCGTCGAGGTCCACCAGCAGGATGCGCTGGCCCAGACTGCCCAGGGCAGCGGCGAGGCTGATAGACGTCGTCGTCTTGCCCGTCCCTCCCTTTTCGTTGACGATCGCTATGGTCTGCATACTTTCTCTCTCATTGTCGTAACCAGCCCTGCCGTCACCGAGAGATACGCCTCGGCTGGGCGGGCTTGCCGCCGGCTGGCGACCGGGCGGCGTTACAAGGCATCAGCCAGCCTGACTCATGCCCAGGGACAAACCCACCGCGACGGCCCATTTGGGCTGGGGTTCGCGCCGGTTAAGCTCCACTTCCGACCCGTCGGTATTCAGATTGCCGATCCGAACCAGCGGGTCGCCGATCTGCGCGGGCAAGTTCACACGCTGGGCTATCGATTGACACAGGTGACGGTCCATCGCCAGGCCCCCAAGGAAGATCACTCGCTCGATGGTCAGGGTCCGGAAAATCGATTCGTGGTACAGCAGGCATTGGGTCAACTCGCTGGCCAGTTGGTCGCTGACTTCGGACAGGCAGGCTCGCAGTTCCTGGACACGAACGTCGTTATTGTCTTGGCTGACCAGTTGTTTGCGGATTTCGGCGGCCTCGTCGGGAGTGATCCCGAGCTGCTCGGCGATCGACTTGTCGAACGTTTGACCGGCGATGTCCACGTTTCGAGCGAAGACGATCTGGCAGCCGTGGCTCAGCACGACCTGCGTACTGGCATGGCCTATGTCGACGAACATAATCCCGCGGTTCTTGTCGTTTGCACGTCTGAACAGCCGGCCGAAACACTCGACGATTGCGCAGCTCTCGATGTTCACGCCAGAAACGTCCAGACCGGCCTTGTGGGCCATGGCCAGACTCGCCATCACCGTCTTTCGTGCTGTGGCCACCACGATCACCTCTTGACGCGGCTCGCCATCGCCGATTACCTCGCCGGCCACGATGTGACGAATCTCCGCTCCCGCGGCAGGGAAGGGAAGTTTGCCTTGCACCTCCGCCAGCACGGCCGAGGAAACATTCTCCGCCGGGGTGCGGGGAATTTTTACGTGCTGGACGAACGTTGCCTCTGCCGGCAGGCACATGACGCACTCCCGCCCGGAGAATTGCTTTCTTTGCAGGATCTCCTTTATCGCCGATGCACAGAAATTCAGGCGGGATTGGTAGTCCGCCTGGTTTTCATCGGGGATGTCCGCCGAACCTGCCGCGACCAGGTCATAGCTTCCCTGGTGCTGGCGGAACTGGACCATCCTGATGGCGGTGGTTCCCAGGTCCAGGCCGATGGGAAGCAATTTGCCTTTTACCGTCTTGACTGCCATTACGCGCTCCCTGAGAGCTGTCGCTGAACAAGTGCAGACCATGCTAAATTGAGCAGCGGCGAGCCCAGGCCGTAACGGCAGGAGAGTCTTGACGTTCGGGCAGCGTCGCGATCCCATTGGGACCAAACGCTTTGCGCGCCAGCCTTCCGACTGGGTGGCCTTTTTCCGCTCACAATAGCTCTTCCTGTACTTAACATACGTTACGGCCATAGTTTGGGCAAATGACTCGGTCGAGTCCTGCCGTAGCCTGATTCCTATATCGGTAGCCAACTGGGCGGTATTAAGCAGTGCGAAGCGGAAAACTTTCACTTGTTGATCAGCCCCGAGCCGTGCATTGAGGCAGGACCCTGCCGGGTTTGGTATGCGTCGGTTGGAAGGCTTGCCAAGGGCGCGACTTGCCTTGCAAGGCCCGTTTGGGAGGGGTGAGGCCAGGGCAACGGGGCGGCGAATCTCTTTTTTATGCCTCGGCCAGTATGTCGGCGAGGATTTCGTTGGAAACAAACATGGCCGAGCAGGGGATTCGCAGATGCCCGCCCACGATTTCCAGCCCGCCGGTTTGCAGGTAGCGGGAAATGGCCCCGGGGAACACCTGTCGAGCATCCTGGCCGTAGCGGTGTTCAAATACTTGCAGGTCAATGCCTTGCATCAGGCGAAGGCCCACCATGAGAGCCTCTGCCATGGCGTGGCGACCTTGGAGGTGTTCCTGGCTGGACGGGGCGTCCAGGCCAGCCAAGGTGGCCTGGACGTAACCGGCCAGGTCAGGGGCGTTTGTCCGGCGAACCCCATCGACGTAACTGGCCGCCGCTGGACCCAGGCCAACGTAAGGTAGGTTGTGCCAGTATGTAAGGTTCTGCCTGCACTGTCGGCCAGGCCGGGCGAAGTTGGATATCTCGTAGTGTTCCAGGCCTGCCCTGGCCGACGCGGAGATTGCATGGCGCCAGCAGGTTTCCTGCTCGGCCTCGTCCATTTCCTCGACGAGCCCGGCCTGGAGATCGCGCCATAGCGGGGTGTTCTCTTCGAAGCTAAGCGCATAGCAACTCAGGTGCTCTGGGAGCAGTTCGAGGGCCTCGCTCACGGAGGCCTGCCAGGATGCGATTGTCTGGCCTGGGATTCCGTAAATGAGGTCCAGTCCGATGTTGCGCATGCCGGCTTGTCGGAGCATTTTGAAGGCGTCCCGTGCCTGGTCGGCTGAGTGGATGCGCCCAAGGAGCTTCAGTTCGTCGTCTTGGAAGGACTGCACGCCGAGGTTAACCCGATTGACGCCGGCCTGGACCAGGGCATTTACTTTCGACGGGTCGATTGTGCCTGGATTGGCTTCGACGGAGAACTCGGTCGCCTGTCCGACATACTCGCTAGGGATCGCCAGGAGTCTGCCCAGGGCCTCGCCACCCATGGCCGTGGGCGTTCCTCCGCCGAAGAAGACGCTTGCCAACGGTTTTTTCAGGCGGAGCGATTGGCGGCACGTTTCCGCTGCCAGTGCGAGGATGAATTCGTCGATGTCCGCCTGGCCCATTGGCAGGGAGTAGAAGTCGCAATATCTGCACTTGGACACGCAGAAGGGGACGTGGACATAGAGAGCTTCGACCAATTGGCTGGAAAGTTCATTTCGATTTTTCTTGCAGAGACGCGATGAGGTCATAAAATAGGCTCATTAGTCTGGATGATAGCTTAGATTCATTTCACCAGTGTACCGTGGTTTCTATTAGACTAGTGACAGGATTATCTTATGGACGTCAAACTGGTCATGTTCAAGCCCAATGGACAGCGGAAGGACCTCCCTGTCTCCAAGAAGCTTACAATCTTGGGCCGAGGCGAGAACTGCGAGGTCCGCATACCTTTGGAGAATGTATCTCGCCGGCACTGCGAGATCAGCTTGGAAGGCGATGAGCTGAAGGTCAAGGACCTTGCTTCCTCCAACGGGACGTACGTCAACAACAAGCGGGTCAACGAGTGCTCGCTTGGCGCTGGGGACAGACTGGTCGTCGGGCCGGTGGTCTTCACCGTTCAGATTGACGGCCAGCCCGGTGCGATCGAGCCAATCAAGACTCGCGGCGAGAAGGACGCGGAAGCCAAACTCGCCGAAGAGGAAGTTGTCGAGCTCGAGGTCGACGTCATCGACGACGACTCAAGTCCCGATGACATCCTGGCTGCGGCCATGGGCGATTCTGCCTCCGAGGAAGATTTGGACCCGATCGCCGCCTTGGAAGCCCTTGCCGCTGAGGGACAGAAGAAAAAGGACGAATAGCGCGGCGTTTGTCCGCCCAAACGGACGCGCCACCGCTGCCAAGCTTGGCCCGCAGGCGATACGCGCTCAGGCGCGCCATCGCCCGCGGGTCTTTTTTGTCGATAGGGTGGTTGGCTGTTCGCGCCGCGGGATTGCGTAACGCGACCGGGGCCGCGCTGCCGACTTTGGGTAAGCATGTTTCCTGGGCGAAACTGCTGGCGAGAGGTCGGGACAGCATCGAGGTCCGTTGGGACATCGCTTCGAAGATGGAACAATGGTGACCGACGACCGATGGTTGAC
>Ga0307990_1003292_pt1 | contig 12404 bp, 8 predicted proteins | sample EllFjometagen129_FD_203168 | JGI IMG/M metagenome (GOLD analysis project Ga0307990, IMG submission 203168) | Marine microbial communities from Ellis Fjord, Antarctic Ocean - #129 | ecosystem: Environmental > Aquatic > Marine > Unclassified | place: Southern Ocean | collected 2014-10-08
ACTGAAGGAAAAAGAGGGCGATGAGCGCGCGAAAAACTTATATTACACCTGTTTCACGGCGCTGGTATCCGTCCTTGCCGTCATCACGATTCTGGGAATCCTTTTCGCGCCATTAATCGCGCGTGTTCTCGTCCCTGGATTTGCGGACGAGCCGGTGAAACAGGACATTACAATTCTGCTGTTAAAAATCATGTTCCCTTACGCATTGCTCATCTGCACTGTCGCATTGTTCATGGGAGTTCTCAATTCCTGGAACCGATTTTTCGCACCCGCCTTCGCGCCGGTTTTGCTGAACCTGGGAATGATAACGGCCACCGTTCTTTTGGTGAATAAACTGGAACTGCCGGTTATGGCTCTGGCCATTGGCGTCGTCGCGGGCGGCATTATGCAGGTTGCCTTGCAGATGCCGTTTTTGAAGAAGATCGGACATCTGCCGAAATTACGCTTTCAATTCAGGGATCCGGCCCTGAAGAAGATCGGAAGGCTTATGCTCCCAAGCCTCCTGGGTCTTTCCGTCTATTCGCTCAACGTTTTTATCAATACCAACTTTGCTTCGCTGCTGGCTCCCGGATCGGTCAGTTTCCTATTCTATGCCGACCGTCTCATGGAATTGCCGCAAGGGGTTTTCGCCATCGCCGTCGGCGCCGCCTTACTGCCCAGTTTGTCGAGGCAGGCGGCCATGGGGGATGATTCGGGGCTGGTCGATTCCATGAACTACGCCATGCGCCTTGTCATCATAATCATATTGCCGGCGTCAGTCGGCCTGTATGTTTTGGCCGGACCGATCATTAACGTTTTGTTTCAACGAGGCCGTTTCGATTTTCACAGCACGGTGCAAACGGCGGCGGCACTGAGATTTTACATCATTGGACTTGTGTTTTTTGCCGCTCTTCGCGTGATTGTGCCAACTTTTTACGCGATGAAAGACGCCATGACGCCGGCTCTCGTCGGCGCCGGCGCATTGGTCGTGAACATCTTGTGCGGGCTTTCTTTCATGGGGCCGACCGTCTCCAATGCGCTGCCCTTCGTTTCCGCTTTTACCGAGGCTTTCAATCCGACCGGCCCCCTGCGTCATACGGGTTTGGCATTGGCCAACACGTTTTCCGGTGGATTTAATTTTTTCATCCTGGCGTGGATATTGAAAAAAAGGATCGGCAAAATCGGTTTAAAGCGCATCTTCCGAACATTCGGACTATCGGGGCTTTCCGCTTTGGTTATGGGTCTCGTGGCCTGGATGATCGCCGGATGCTTTCAGTACACAAGCTCTAATGCGGAATTGCTAAAAACCACCGGTCTTGCTGCGGCGATTGTCGCGGGCGCTGCGGTATATTTCGCGCTGATGATGATCATTAACCGTGCTGAAATGCGCGAAATATTTGAATTCAGACAAAAACGCAGGCGATGAAATTATGCGAAATATGGTGGTTTTGTTTTGGGGAATCTGATAAGAGTGCCGGTGTCCAATGAGCGCCGGAATGAGCGCCGAATCTATTCTACCTCAAACGACGAATACGGAGAATGAATTGATGGCTCATCGTATCGAAGTCAGAATAAAGGATGAACATTTCGATGCTCTCGGATCAAAAATCGCCAAGAGAATACGAAGGGACCTGCGCATTCACGTGGAGGATGTGCGAACGGTTCAGGTTTATACAACCGACATTGACCTTGCGCCGGATGAACTTCAAATCCTCGCAGCGCATACCTTTTGCGACGCGGTGACGCAAGAGGCCTTTTCCGATGCCTGTGCGGCGGGCGTCCGTGATTTCGACTGGCTCATTGAAGTGGGCTATCTGCCCGGCGTCACCGACAACGTGGGCAGAACGGCCCGGGAGTCGGCAGCCGTTAGGCTCGGCAGGAACCTGCGGGATGAAGGGGGATTCTATTCTTCGATACAATATCTCATACGCGGCGAACTGGACCAAAAGCAGGCTGAGGAAATTGCGGGCGGTCTTTTAGCCAACGGGCTGATTCAGCGCTGGATTATTTTGCGCGCCGAGGATTTGAATCGAGATGAAGGGGTGACGGCGTACGTGCCGAAAGTCGCTTCAAATGAGGTTCCGCCTACTGAAACGGTTGACTTGGAGATTCCCGACGACGAGCTTGTCGCGATGAGCAAGCAGCGGACCTTGGCGTTAAATCTACTGGAAATGCATACGATACGGCAGCATTATCGTAGCGAAAAAGTTGGCGTTCACAGGAAAACGCTTGGTTTGGCGCCGGGAATGCCTACTGACGTGGAACTCGAAACGCTGGCTCAGACTTGGTCGGAACACTGCAAGCACAAAATATTCGCCTCGAATATCACATATTACGAAGAGGGGACGCTACAAAGAATTGAGAGCCTCTTCGACACGTACATCAAAGGATCGACCAAACAAATTCGGCGCGAAAAGGGTAGCCAGGATTTCTGCCAATCCGTTTTCGTGGACAACGCCGGGGTCATTCGTTTCAACGACGAATGGTCTTTGGTCATGAAAGTTGAGACGCACAATTCCCCTTCGGCTCTTGATCCATACGGCGGCGCCCTGACGGGTATCGTCGGCGTCAACCGCGACCCCTTCGGCACGGGCATGGGGGCAAAACTCATTTTCAACACAGACGTGTTTTGCTTCGCGACCCCATTTTGGGATAAGCCGATTCCGCCCCGTTTGCTGCATCCCAAGAGAATTTTTGAAGGCGTTCGTGAGGGCGTTGAGCACGGCGGCAACAAAAGTGGTATTCCGACTGTCAACGGCTCCATTGTTTTCGACGACCGTTACGCAGGCAAGCCACTTGTTTTCTGCGGCACCGGCGGACTGCTTCCATCGGTTGTCCACGACAAACCGGGGTGGGAAAAGTGCGCCTTGAAAGATGACCTGATTGTCATGACCGGCGGACGGATCGGCGCCGACGGCATTCATGGAGCGACCTTTTCCAGTGAGCAGCTTCACGAGGACAGCCCGGCGACGGCGGTGCAGATCGGCGATCCCATTACGCAAAAACGCATGACCGATTTTTTGCTCATTGCCCGCGATCGGAACCTCTACAACGCCATCACCGACAACGGAGCAGGCGGCCTGGCCAGCAGCGTCGGGGAAATGGCGCAGGATTGCGGCGGATGTGAAATTCACTTGGACAAAGCGCCCCTGAAGTATGCGGGACTGGCGCCGTGGATGATTCTTGTTTCCGAATCGCAGGAGAGGATGACGCTGGCGACGCCAAAAGAAAAGATCGACGAACTCATCGCTCTGGCAAAGAGTATGGACGTTGAAGCGACGGTCATCGGGAATTACACCGATTCCGGATATTTCAATGTTAATTACAATGGCGATGCCATCGCTTCGCTGTCGATGGAATTTCTTCACGATGGTCTGCCGCCGATGGAATTGACGGCGCGTTGGGATGCCCCCGTCACGCACGTTGAAGATGCGCCGAAAGTCGCTGATTGGCTTAAAACCTTCAAACGCATACTGGGCCGTTTGAACATCTGCTCCAAAGAATACGTGGTCCGGCAGTACGATCACGAAGTGCAGGGCGGCTCCGTGATTAAACCGCTGTGCGGAGCCATGCTCGACGGACCCTCGGATGCGGCGGTTATCAGGCCCTTGCTTGATTCCATGGAAGCCGTGGTCGTTTCACACGGCCTTTGTCCGCGATACTCCGACATAGATGCTTATGATATGGCGACCAACGCCGTCGATGAAGCTTTGCGCAACGCCGTGGCGGTCGGCGGGAATCCCGCGCACATGGCGGGGTTGGACAATTTCTGCTGGTGCGATCCTGTCGCCGCGCCGGCAAATCCCGACGGTGAATACAAACTGGCGCAGCTCGTTCGCGCGAACAGGGGCTTATTCGACGCCACCGTCGCATACGGCATCCCATGCATCAGCGGCAAGGATTCCATGAAAAACGATTATATGGTGGGCGGACACAAAATTTCCATTCCGCCGACCTTGCTCTTTTCGATAGTCGGCGTCATCGAAAATGCGTCGAAATGCGTCACGATGGACGCCAAATCGCCGGGCGATTTTGTTTACGTGCTGGGCACAACAAGGCTGGAGCTTGGCGCTTCGGAGTATTTTGCGGAATTTGACCTGCATTCCGCCGATGTTCCCCGAGTCCGTATTGACCAGAACCTTCAGCTATACACGCAATTGCATCGGGCCATTTTGGCGGGATGCGTGAGATCCTGTCACGATTGCTCCGACGGAGGTTTGGCCGTGGCGCTGGCGGAAACGGCTTTTGCCGGGGACTTGGGTTTGGATATCGAGCTTGCGCGCATTCCGACTCCTTCGGCCTCCAATCAGTCGATGTGTCCGGAAGAACTTCTCTTTTCCGAAAGCGCGGGGCGCTTTGTCGTGACGGTGAGTCCGGAAAGACGCGAAGATTTCGAGTTCATTTTGGCAGGATGTGATTTTGCCGAAGTCGGACAGGTCATCGGCGAAAAGGAACTTCGCATTGAGAATGACAACAAAGCACTGTGCGAGCTGCCTATCAATGAACTCAAAGCGGCCTGGAAGAAAACGCTGGACTTTAAAGGAGCATGAAATGCCGAAAATACGTTCCATTATAGTCTCCGGCAATGGAGTCAACTGCGAATACGAAATGGCTTACGCCAACTTCAAGGCCGGCGCAGGCGCTGTGGATATCGTTTCCATATACGAACTGCTGGCCGGGAAAAAGAAATTGGAAGATTACCAGTTTCTCAACCTTCCCGGCGGCTTCATGGACGGCGATGACCTGGGCGCGGCCAAGGCCGGGGCGACGCGATATCAATTTTCCAAAGTCGCGGGATCGAATGAAATCCTTTCTGACATGATTAAGCGCTTTATCGAAGACGGCAAATGCATCATCGGCGTGTGCAACGGATTTCAGCTGCTCATAAAATTGGGCCTTTTGCCCGCTCTGGACGGGGAATATTTCACGCAGACCGCCACCCTCACCGGCAATGACCACGGTCGTTTCGAGGACAGATGGGTGCGAGTCGTGTGCGACCCGGATTCGCCGTGCGTGTTCACCAGGGGATTACATGAAATGGAGTTGCCGATCAGGCACGGCGAAGGGAAATTCGTCCCCGCTTCGGCGCAGGTGTACGAGTCGATGAAGCGAAAAAAGTTGGTTCCAATGCGCTATGCCGACACCGAGGGCAATCCGACCGAGAAATATCCCGAGAACCCCAACGGCAGCATCGAGGGGGTTGCCGGCTTGTGCGATGAGACAGGCAGAATTTTCGGCCTTATGCCGCATCCCGAAGCCTACACGCACAGAACAAATCATCCGAAATGGACGCGCGAGAAACTTCCCGAAAAAGGGGAGGGTCTTATCCTCTTTGAAAAGGCTATCAGCTACTTGCGTCAAGCCTGAGAATCGGTACGCGTGTGGCATGGACAAGCTCCTTGGCCCGAACCCGCGAGGGCGCTTGTCCGTGCTGATTTTAAAAAATATCACTATGCGCCGCAAAGAAAAAATCTTGCCACGGACAAGCACTGGATCGCTGTCGCTCACCAGCGTCTTGTCCATGCCACCCGCGCTTCACGCACAAAGTGATGTGACACGGATATGAACAAAATCATTGATCCACGAAGGTGCGTTTGGCGCGAACATCCCGCGAATCCCATGATTTCTCCCCCAGGCTATTGGGAATGGATCATCGCCGATCCTTCGCTGGTGATGCCGAATGACTCCCCGGACGGTTGTTTTCATTTATTCGCCAACAGTCTGCAAGGCATTCATCATTATATTTCTGACGATGGCGCCGATTGGAGACGGCTGGCCACGCCGATAAAGCCCGGCCTTCGCCCCTGGGTGATGAAAGACGATGGCGTTTATTATATTTTCACGGAAAATTTCAATCCTTTTCGCGGCTCCTTCATCGAGGTGCGCCAGTCGCATGACCTGCGTAGGTGGAGCGATCCTACCCGCGTTCTTTCGCCGCAATACTCCTGGGAAAAGAGTTTTCTGGCGACCAACGGCAACGCGTGCGTTGTGAAGTATGAAGGCCAATACCGATTGTATTTCAGCGCGGCGCTTGTCTGGCTCAAAGACTGCAATTTCCCGGAACCGAAATATATTGGAGTAGGGCAGTCCGACAACATTTTCGGGCCATACGAAAAACATCCAGAGCCGATTGTATGCCCCGCACGTGATCCGTTTTGGCGTAACCTGGGCGCAGGATCAATGAAGGTCATGGCTCCGCGTGGGAGACTACCCTGGCTGGCATTTAATAACGGGATATATATCGACAGCGACGGGCATTCCCGATCCGAAATACGGCTTTTAGAATCCGACGACGGCTACGACTGGCGGGAAGTGCATGACAAGCCGCTTGTTGCCCCGGAACCGGAGGGCTGGAAAAAGGCGCTGGTTTACGCAATGGATGTCAAAGTCCACGGCGATGAGTATTATATGTATTTTAACGCCCGCGACGGTTGGATGTTTGGACGCGAGCGCATCGGTTTGGCCATTGGAACAATTCCAGGATAAATTCGGATTCGCATGATCGGACGTGAGCATCGGCCTGGCCGTCAGAAGTTTTTGCGGATAATGGCAGATTTTGTTGACAGGAAAAATTGAGCCGTGCTATGCAGGGCGCGGTTGAGTGCGTAGCGTTTGCGCCAGTAGCTCAGATGGATAGAGCAGCGGACTTCTAATCCGCAGGTCGCAGGTTCAAGTCCTGTCTGGCGTATAAGCCCAAAGCCCCTGATTCTAAAGGAGAATCAGGGGCTTTTGTATTGTCGTAATACATTGGTTTTCATAAAGTTGTGCATAAAGTTGTGCAAACAGAACTGCGCGATAGCCTATTTTCTCTAAGCGATAGGATATTTATTTTGCGAAATATTACGTGCGGGGGAGAGGGTTCACTGAATATCAGGGCGTGCTTTCCATCGCTAGTTTCGGCAGGACAGCGGCAAACCGATCTTCATCCAGTACATCAATCAGCGGTATCTCAAGCGCCTGGCAAATCTTCGACAGCGTAGAGATTTTTGGATCGCTTCTAACCTCGACAGCTTGCACCGTTGTGAACGCCAATCCAGTCTTTTTTGCAAGATCGGCCAGCGCCACACCTTTAAGTTTGCGGATTGCCCTAAGCCTTGCGCCGACCGGCGGGATTTCGGCTGGAGCTTTACAAGTGCGTACAGGCTGCACGGTAGGGTTCAACAGCTTCTCGGACTGGATGTTTGAATCTTTCATGCTAATCCTCGATCCTAAAATTCGTCTTCAGCCCTTATCTTACCAGGGAGTTCGGCGGACCCTGCATTTTTTCTTTTCGTCTTGTTCTTCAGTGATTGCCGCATCCTCATCACGACATGTCCATCGCCCGGGAGTGGTTCGACACCGGCGAGGGGCGCGAGGATCGGGCTCTGCTGGTGCCGCTGGCCAATCCTTCGTTGATTGATGGGCTCATGCCCACCGATCTCGTCCCCGAGTGGGGAGAAGTTCCGCCGACGCTCTATCATTTTTCCTCGGCGGATTTACCGGTACCGGCTCCGAATGAGTCGGGATTCGATTGCATCGCCGATATAAATTTGTTGACCTCCATGATGAAATTCTTCGTGTCGTCCAAAGTCGCAGCACCTCTTTCGGCAACGAAGTACCTTTGAGTCGCGTCCATGAATTTTTGGCAGGGGTACTCTCGCAACTCCATCAAGCCATCGGTCTCCGGCTCAAAATCAAATGGCACGGTATCTATAATGCATTGCAGTGGCTCATCTGGATTGGCGCTTGATTCGTTTACAATGAACGTAAAACGCAACTTTTCCTTTTGTTTCTTGGGTTTTGTCATCTCGTCACCTCCTCACCGGTGTGCTGCTCATTGAGATCGACAAGACCGCCATTACCGGCATCCCCCTGGCCGGTGACGAAGGCGCTTTTCGACTCCAGGGCTTCATGCACCTTCGCCACATCGAACCGAAGTAGTCGGCCGATCCGTACCGACGGGATCAACCCCGTGCGGGCCGCCCGAAGAACAGAAAACCGGCTGATCTGGTAGATGGCGGCCAGGTCGTTCGCCGTCGCCATATGGTAAGTGTGTTGCTCGCTCATTTCTTTCATCCTCCTGAGAAAACGGTTTGAGTGCAGAAGCGATCAACTGTTGGCCGCTTCTCTGCTCACCGGTTATCTTCGTTGGAGCTTAAAATTCGTCGCTGGTTTTTGCAGATTCCAGAAATGGGCTTAACTGACTGAAATAACTGTGAATACTCTCAATTTGAGCAATATGCGCCGATTTGCGCCCTAAACTTTTTTTCCTCATGTCCGCCACTTTTTGCCTCCAACCGGCACATTGTGCGATTTTCTGCTCACGGTGGAGACCCGCATGGCGAAGGTAATAGGGAGCCCGATGTTCCACGGTTCGATGGCAACGGCGAAAACGCGACCGGTTTGTCAAGATACAGGTGGCCAATCGCCCTGCATTAGAAGAGTAAATGAAGAAAAAAGCCGAACCGAGACCAAAACGACCACCACTACCCCCGTCGTTGAAGGGATCGGAGGCGTTAACCAAGCACGGCCTACGGCCAGCGGTAGCATCCATCGACACGATCCACCTAGCGTACTGGGACAGAGACCTGACGCCGAAATGGTTCAAGGGGCGGCCATGGAAAATGACGGATCACCGGGTAGTCGAGAAGCCGGGACAGGAGCCGGGGGATCGCCCAGAGACTGAGGAGTGCTGGACGTTGCAGGGCGCGGTGAACAGAAAGCAGGTGCGCGTGTGGGGCTATATCGGTGGCCATAGGCACGGACTAATCCACATCGAGTTTGAGGCGGCCACTGTGATTGGGTACGCCCGTAACTCGGTGCCGGTGGCTCCGACCGCGTTGGCGAACATCCCCCGTAGGCTCGCTAAACTGCTGAAGCCCTTGGGTATCGAACACGTCGCATGGGAAGGCCAGGTCACACGGATCGACCTGGCCGTGCATTTCGAGATCGAGAGCGAAGACGAGTGGGATCGTGTCATGGATGTTGGCAAGGGGCTGCGTGCATACAATACGTTGGGCGACTTGTACAAGGGGAAGCGATACCCACACCCTGATCCAGCTCGTCCCCACTCAGAGTGCGGCATCGGCATGAAGACTAAAAGCGAGACGCGAGTTATCAGGATTTACCGGATTGATCTCAAAGAGCGAAAACGTGCTCAACCACCTAATGCACCCTCCACCCTGGTCGGCAAGATCGAGATCGCGATCCAGAACGACGACGACCTGGAGGCGGCCCTGTCGCCGTTTTGCCATGATCGTAAGCTGCCCACCGTTCTAGGCAGCTTGGATTTCCAGGGCGTCGTACAGGTCATTTTGGGGTGGTTGAAGTGGGACAAAGTGTACGACCCGGAGGGATTGACTGACGAGGAAGTGTTCCAGATCGGCAAATATCCACGGATAGCCCCGCGCCTGCGCGCTCTGCTGGCCGATTGTCATGATCGTGGCATCGAAGCCGTTGGCGACCGGCCATCATCAGAATACCCGTTGGACGCCGACGGCAAGTCCAAAGCTCTGAAGGACGATCTAAAGAGCCTTATCGGCCTGGGCTTGACGCCGTATACCGTCCACCGGCAGGAAGCGTTCGTCATCCGGCGCGTGATTGAGGACGGCTGGACGGTCTTCGAGGCCCTGCGCCTCGGTTATATGGGCACTGATCTGGAACCGCCCATGAGAAATATCGACGCGGCAGAGGCCGAAGCGTTGGAGAGGGAGTTGGCGTCGTGGGCGGTTACGGGGGTCGGGCCGTTCACACATGTGCGCCGACAAATCTGCGGTCTCGGTTGTTCGGAGTACCAGGCCAGGAAGATGTTGCGGCCGGTCGGAAAAAACCTTCACGCCGTGCGCCGAAAAGCCCAGATAGCCGAAAACCTTGCCCAGGGGTTGGACGAACAAGGTAATCGCCTGATGGTGGTTGATCCAAACGCACTACTCGACTCCTTGGCGGAAAAGGCGCGTGCGGCGGGGTGGAAACCATTTACGCCAACCATCTCCACAACCGCCGGAGCCGATAATGCCGTCGACAACGACGACGACCACGATGGTGCGCCGGTCATGGAGATCGTGAAGGGCGCGGATGCAGTGGTAGCCGGTACTCCGAATCGACGATCTACGCCGGTTGAGGTGGTTGCCAAATCACCGGTTACAATTCTCGGCCCGCATCTTCCGCTCACGACTGAAATCTCCTTGTCGCCAAAGGATTCTTCGGGTAAGTGTTGCGACGGTACGCCGCTGAGCGCAGCGTGCGCGCCATACTACCCGCCCTGCGACGAGACAGAGGCCAGGCCGATGATTACGCCTTCCGACCCGAAGGCAACGGTGCAGGTAGAGTTCACCGGCAAGGCAGTTCGCATCCTTGATGGCGACACGATTGAGGTGATGCGAAACGGAAAACCGGATCGCATACGGTTGTACGGGATTGACTGTCCAGAGAAGCGGCAGGCGTTCGGCAACCGCGCCAAAAAATTCACTGCGAATTTCGTCGGAGCCAAAAACGTTACAGTGACGGTGAAAGGGAAAGACCGTTACGCTCGAACCATTGGCGAAATCGTGTTGCCAGATGGACGGGTGCTAAACCACGAACTCGTCCGTGCAGAGCTGGCCTGGCATTACCGGAAATACGCGCCTGACGACAAACAACTACAGCAGTTGGAGAAGGCTGCGAGAGATAATAAGGCTGGCCTGTGGGTCGATGTCCATCCGGTCGCGCCGTGGGAGTTTAGAAAGCGAAAGTGAGCATGGGGAAAGACCAAGAATATGTGTTCCGATTCATGTTCCGTTGGTCGGCCATCTGCGCCGTTTAATACTTCCAATCCAACAAGGCAGGTTGGTGGTTATTGACAAAGCCTTTACTTTTAGTAACATGCAGAATGAAATTGACAGTCGCATGTCGCCCCTTTTTTTGGGGTGTCAAGTATTAACGGAGATTAAGGAGACGTTCTGATGACAAAGTCCCAGAAAATTATTTCATCCTTGCTCATCATAGGGATGGTGGTGATGAGCTGTGGCGTGACCAAAATGGTGCGGCGTGAGAATCTATTCGACACGTTGGATGTTGCCGTACTACAACTCGAACAGCAAGACCAGCAAAGGCAAACGCTTGATAACGTAACCGTTACGTTGACGCCAATCAGCATGGGCGCTGATGAATTTGTTACGATAGTAAGAACCAGGCAGATGAATCCTGGGGTTTGTGGATTTGGAGAGGAAGAAATCATTCGGGAAAAATTGTTTCCAACTCTTCAAGATAAAGGTTCATTGCCCATATTCAAGGTGGATATTCATAACGGCACTGATCACATAATAAGCATTGGCGATGGAACTGTAATCGCCTATATTCCTGCAGGAGGAAACCCATTAAATCCCACTGCTGCAATGGGATTCTCAGTAAACCAGCAAGGCGCTGCTGGAATGGGTTCCATGCCTTCCGCAATGGGTCGGCCCGCCACGGACCAACCGAATCCAATATCACAAGCTTCGGTTGAAAAAGAAGCATTAGCAGCGGCGATGAGAGCGTTGGACAAGTTGCCCAAACTGGATGCTTCAACAAGGGTTCTTCCAAACTATAACGCCAGCGGGTACGTGTTTTTCGATTACGACCTCCTTAAAGGTTCCGGGACTGGCGAATTAAAGGTTTTCGACTTGGTTACAAAAGTCGATTCAACGGGCGCACCTTTGAAAAAGGCCACCTTTTCTTGGAACTTAAAGGTGGAAAAGGGCAGAGCCACTTCGATACCGGGTGCCCTTGGAATCACCGCGTCGCAGTTCAGAACTACCTATGGCGAGGAATGAGCAATATCCTGATTCCAATATGACGTAATTTTCAACGGCGCGGATTTGATTCTCCGCGCCGTTTTTTCTGAGATAAACGGATGCGTGATGTTAGATAATTTCTGTAATATGGCAACGAAAGCTCAGCAGCAGGCTCATCTTGAGAACCCCCTCGGCCAATGCGATGGATACCAGATGATACTTTGATTTATGTCAGACAGAGCGCTGACCGGTCAGAGTTTACTGGGCATCTCCCCAGGCCAAGGCGATGTGGCGGGCCTGGCTTGCCGCACCGTCCTCACCTTCTCGTTGGCTCCCATTTTACATCAAGTAACTACTGGCAAATTTTTCCGCTGCGCTGTAATATTCTAATCGCACTCATCTGACCGAATCGTTCCTGCCCTCCGGGGCTGGCGGATTGATGACCCGCGACCGGAATGATTCGCGAAGATTGGTTGCGAAAAACCGTCCTTGCACGACGCCGCCTATAAGCGCCGTGTTCATCGCACGTGCGCCTCTATGGGAGGGGCGCATGTGGTGTTCGCAAGGACGGGCCATGTGTCGCCCCTTTTTTTTGGGGGGGCAAAACAAACAGGAGGCGCGTTATGGGAAATTTCAAGGTTTATTCAATCTGGCTGCTTTCGGTTCTACTGGCTTTCATGATCTCGTTTTTAGCGT
>Ga0307990_1003293_pt1 | contig 12400 bp, 5 predicted proteins | sample EllFjometagen129_FD_203168 | JGI IMG/M metagenome (GOLD analysis project Ga0307990, IMG submission 203168) | Marine microbial communities from Ellis Fjord, Antarctic Ocean - #129 | ecosystem: Environmental > Aquatic > Marine > Unclassified | place: Southern Ocean | collected 2014-10-08
CAAATTTGGTATAAATACCTCTAATCCGCAATATTCGTTAGAAGTTAAAGGACAAATTTTTGCTGATAGTGTTAGAATTAAAGGTTCGCTATATATTGGAGATAGTTCACTTTGTTTTGGAGGAGGAGCTCCCCAAACAGGTAACGACAATATTCAGTCAACTAATCCGTCCATAAATTTTGGAAGAAAATACACTCCTCCTATACCACTTTTTTATGGTTTTTCTAAAATTAATATTGGTGTAGGTATGCAGAACCCTCATCATAAAATGCAATTATTTGATGCGGGTAAATATCAATCAGGTCCCGTACATATATCATTTACAAATGGTGCATTTTATATGCAAATTCCACCACTACCATCACAGGGCACAGGAAAAACAGCTACTGATGGTTTTCTTGTAGGCATAGCTGCAAATGGCAATGCCCAATTAATACAGCAGGAAAATCTTTCTATGCTATTCTACACTAATGCTCAGGAGCATGTGCGCATAGATAGTAATGGCTATGTTGGTATAAATCCATACCATCTGGCGCAAGTTTGTAACCTGTGCCTGAAAAATAAAAAAAACTTATAAAAAATTTTGATATTAATATTTTTTTTATTTAATTTAGCAGATTAATTCTAAAATTATGAAAACCATACTAAAAATATTTTTCACTATTTTCATTTTTTATTTTTCAATTTGTATTTCTGCTTTTTCTCAAAACCTGGTGCCTAACCCGAGCTTTGAGGATACAATTTGTTGTCCTCATTACGAATGTCAGGTTTCTTGTGCTATGGGTTGGAATACTTATAGTGCAACACCAGATTATTGTAATTCATGTGATTCGCCACCAAATTATTCTGTACCACATAATGGTGCTGGTTTTCAATATGCTGCAACAGGAGATGCTTATTGTGCTTTTTATACATATTGTTGGGTTTTTGATAATTATAGAGAATATATTGGAACACAACTTATAAATCCTCTTGTTACTGGAAAAAAATATTATGTAAGTTTTAAAGTTAGTTTAGCAGATGAAGTATATTGTGGAACTAATAATATTGGAGTGTTATTTTCTACAGTACCACATATTGATACATTACCATATGACACTATATCAGGTCCAATAAATAATTTTGCACATATTTATTGTCCTTTAGTTATTACAGAAAAAAACAACTGGGTAAATATTTCTGGTTCTTTTTTCGCAGATTCATCATATAAATATGTAATATTGGGGAATTTTTTTAGTGACGATAATACAATAATTTCAACTTTAAATTATTGTAACGCATATTATTTTGTGGATGATATATGTGTGTCTGAAGATTCCTCTACTTGCGATATACAAACAGATATTGTAAGATATAAATATAATAAAATTAATATATATCCAAATCCAACAAAAGATAAATTATTTATAGAAAACTATTCGTCAAAAGAATTTATATTTAATATTTATAATCATTTTGGAGTAAAAGTAAAAAATGGGAAAAGTTATCATCATTCTTATACTGAAATAGATTTAAGCAATTTACAATCAGGCATATATTACATACAATGTTTTATTAATAATAATCTATTAACTAAAAAATTTATTTTAATCAATTAATTTTATTTATTCACTTTTTAAAAATTAAAACTATGATACAAAAAAATTTTAAACTCAGAAAAAGTCTTGTAGTTTGTGTTATTATAGTAATAACAGCATCTACGAGCATTGCCTTTGGACAAGGCAACACATGGAAACTCTCCGGCAATAACAATGTCGGAAATAACGATTTTATCGGCAGTAAAAACAAATCTGACTTTGTTATTAAAACTGATAATTTAGAAAGAATTAGAGTAACTACTGATAATTATACTATTATAAACGATAGTGTTAGAATAAAAGGACCGCTTTATATTGGAGATAGCTCATTAGTTGTTGGAGGAGTACCAGGTTTTCCTTTCGATAACATTCTATCCACAAATGGCAGAATTAACTTTGGTCGTACATTTAATTTTGCAAATGTTAGAGTTGGTATTGGAACTACTAGCCCGCAATATAAGTTACATTTACATGATATGAGATATCAATTTTCACCTCCTCCTGCCCCTCCCGTAGAACCTAATCCTGTTTATATGGCTTTTACCAATGAAGCACAAGGAGGAGGAACAGGTGTTTCTGCCACTGATGGTTTTCTTGTAGGCATAGCTGCAAATGGCAATGCCCAATTAATACAGCAGGAAAATTTACCGATGCAATTCCTTGTTAACGGATCAACAATACCATCAACACCGTTTACAAGCGAGCGTATGCGCATCACTGCAGGTCCGCAAACAATAAGTGGAGAATTAGAAAATAATATTACAAGAGTCGGTATTTGGAGAACAGGAGCTACAGGAGAACCTAATCCTTTATCTTTATTACAAATAGGAGAACCTGCAACACCAAGTTTAGCAGGACATCGTGACTGGATGGATGTAGGTACTTATAGTAATATATCCCGTTCTAATATGTATGTTGGAATGCTAGAGATAAAGGATTCAAATCGTCTTGATGCAATTATTGACTGGGGTAGTCCTGTTACTGCTACTCCGAGATTACTGCGTTTTATTTATACTACAGAACAAACCGGTAACTTATTGTCGGCTAACTACGAAGGTTTAGAAGCATCACGGTGGTGGAGTAATGGTGAGGTGGTCCAAATAGGATTCGGAGGTAACCCTGGCACTAATTTATATTTCATGGGTTCAGAAGACCCAACACAAACAGTTGAAATAAATTCACCGGGAATTTATGTTGCTGATGCACCGGGTTTTAGCGGATTGCGTTTCACTGATTTAAGAGAGAATTCTTCACATGTTCCTTTAAATCCGGACCAAGGTGTATTATCTGTTAATGAATCCGGTGATGTGATTTATGTTGATGCAGCTGGTGGTGTCGGAGGCGCAGACGATGACTGGTTTGTAGCAGGAACTGTTTTGCCTAATGCAAATATTGATGATAATATTTACACACAGGGTTTTACAGGGCTTGGTGATTTCAGCACCATTATACCACAATCATTATTACACCTTTATCAATCTGATACTGCATTATATGCTCAATTTACCAATGACAATACAGGCAACTCAGCAACAGATGGTTTTCTTGCAGGCATTAATGAAGATGGTGTGGCACAACTCAATCAGCAGGAAAATAAAAATATGCTGTTTTATACTTCCAATAAATTATGCCTTACAATTACTGCTAACGGAAAGATAAAAATAAACTCCCTTGCCTCAAATAAACCACATTTACTTTTAGCCGACAAAGATGGAACTCTTATGCTTTACAAACTAAAAAAAAAAGAACAAAAATTACAGAACTTGAAGCACGAATTGAATGTTTAGAAGAAAAAATAACGAAATTAGAAAACATAATTTCTTTAAATAAATAATTTTTTTTGTATTTTTACAATATGAAATATTTTACTCAAATATTAATTTTATTTTCCATTATAACTCTAAACTGTAATGCACAAAACAACCCTGATATAAAACGCACTATGCACTGGTATTTTGGTTATAATGCAGGATTGGATTTTTCTTCCGGCGCACCTGTAGCAGATACAAGTGGTATAAGCTGGAGCGAAGAAGATTGCTATACAATGAGCGATACCTGTGGGAATCTTTTATTTTACGGAAATACTGACAGAGTTTATAATAAAAACCATCAGGAATTATCTAATGGCATTTTAGTTGGTTATAATGGAAATCCAACACAAAGTATTACTATACCACAACCAGGTAATGATTCAATATATTACATATTTTATACTTATCATGGGGGGTGTGTTGATGGACAATTCAAATATGCAATTTTAAATATTAATAAAAACAATGGATTAGGCCAAATTATTAGTAAAGATAATATTTTAATAAATTCAAATGCAACAGAAAAAGTTGCAGCAATTCATCATTGTAATAATAAAGATATTTGGATTGTAAGTAAACAAAAGGGAATTTGGTTTTCCCCAAGCCCTGTATATGCATGGTTATTAACTGAAACCGGATTAAATTTAACTCCTGTAATATCTGATGTGGTTAATATGATGATTGAAAATGGTGATGGTTATTTTAGATTTACATCTGATGGGCAAATGGCTGCTGCTGCTTATATGGCTACTGACTTTTATCCTAATTATGTTAAAGACAGTTGTTATGTAGAACTATATCAATTTGATAATTGCACTGGAATTTTTTCAAACACAATATCTTTACAATTACTATTTCCTTATGGTATTTGTTTTTCGCCTGATAATACTAAATTATATGTTGAGGCGGGTGGTGAAGGAATAACAGATTACTTAGTTGATACTGCTTATATATATCAATTTGATATATCAAATTATGATTCAACAGCAATTATAAATTCTAAAACAATAATTAATTCCGGTTCAATAGGTGCAGTCTTTCAAATAGCAATAGATGGTAAAATATATGTAGCAGATATGGATACTAATTTAGGATATTATATTGGTTATGATAAATTAGGCGTTATTAATAATCCAAATGAATCAGGACTCGCATGTAATTATGTGCCTGAAAGTATTGATTTAATGGGTAAATATCATATATCAGGACTACCTAATTTTGTTGATAGTTATTTCAAAAGTTTTAATTATCATGATTGTGGTGATACTGTAAGTCATGTTGAACCGGACGAACAAACAGATATATTTATCCCATCAGCATTTACACCAAACAATGACGGGCAAAATGATATATTATATGTCAGAGGCGGGCTTAAAAATATGGAAATAAAAATATTTAATCAAATGGGCTTAAAGGTCTTTGAAACAAACGAGCAATCAAAAGGTTGGGATGGTAAAGCACAACCAACAGGAAACTATGTTTATATATTTAAAGCAACAACAATACAAGGCAGGGAAATTACAAAAAATGGTGTAATCAGCTTAATAAGATGAAAGAATTATGAGTTATGAATTATTAATTATAAGTAAATAGTAAAAAACAAATAATTGATTTATCAAATTTTAATTCAGTAACTTATTTTATTAAATTATTAACAGGAAAGGAGGTGCTCACAAAAAAATTAGTTATACTTAAATAAATTTTATTCATTAACCAAAAATTTAAAAAATATGAAACTAAAAACTTTAATTTTAACAGTTATTATGCTCTGCTTTTGTGGAAGCATATTAGCACAGAATGGAACAGAACGTATGGGTATTGATTTTATGAAATATTCCCGACTCACAGATATTGGGAATAATGCATTAGTTCAAAATATGAAAAATGCAAAAGCCTTTGGTGTTTATACAAGCACTATTTATCCCAGTTCAATGCTGGAAGTAAACACAACAGAAGAGTACACAAAATTTTTTCATCTCAGTATAGCAAGCAGAGGTGAAGTGTTCAGAACAGTTGGTCCTGCTAATGTAGCTAATTACTGGCGTTTGTGGACAGGTGCAACAGAAAAAGCCGCATTATATGTTCTGGCAAACAGCAAAGATTTAGTAATACAATCAACTCTATATAAGAGTAATATACGTTTTAACGTAGGTAATAATCAACAACGTGTAATTATCACTGATGGACATGGACAGCAGGGACATCTTGGTATTGGTAATGGTTTCAGCAGTCCGAAACACATGCTCCATATTTATACAACACCTAATATTACCGGCAATCCGCCGCCACCTGCTTATGCTGCGTTTACAAACACAAATACAGGAGCTTCAGCCACCGATGGTTTTCTTGTAGGTATTAATAAAGATGGTATAGCAGAACTGCGACAACAGGAAAATGACCAAATAGACATATTTACAAATAATATTAGAAGAATGAGAATATGGCATACTACAGATGATAATGCGAGAGTAGGTATTGGTACTAATTTAACTGAGCCATTAACTTATTTACATATTGGAGATGATGCAGTTCCCGGTGGAGGATATCGTAACTGGATGGATATTGGTGTATATATGAATAGTATACTTGGAAATCCATCTGATAATATGTATGTTGGTTTAAGACAAATAGGTGATGATGTAACCGATGCTATTATTAACTGGGGCAATAATCCTACTATAGATAGTACATCTGACAGATTACGTTTTGTATTTACTGCACCAACAGGTATTAATGTTAATGCCTCTGAAAATAATGGTTTGGAAGTTGCACGAATGATAAGTGATGGAAATACAGGTAGCATAGGTCTTGGTGGAGACCTTACTTATAATCCCTATACTAACAACCCTGACCCGGGTAATACAGTTGAGATTAATTCACCGGAAACTTATGTTGCTGATGAACCGGGTTTTAGCGGTTTACGTTTTACTGATTTAAGAGAAAATTCTTCACATGTTCCTTTAAATCCGGAACAAGGTGTATTATCTGTTAATGAAGACGGTGATGTGATTTATGTTGATGCAGCTGGTGGTGTCGGAGGCGCAGACGATGACTGGTTTGTAGCAGGAACTGTTTTGCCTAATGCAAATATTGATGATAATATTTACACACAGGGTTTTACAGGGCTTGGTGATTTCAGCACCATTATACCACAATCATTATTACACCTTTATCAATCTGATACTGCATTATATGCTCAATTTACCAATGACAATACAGGCAACTCAGCAACAGATGGTTTTCTTGCAGGCATTAATGAAGATGGTGTGGCACAACTCAATCAGCAGGAAAATAAAAATATGCTGTTTTATACTTCCAATAAATTATGCCTTACAATTACTGCTAACGGAAAAATAAAAATAAACTCCCTTGCCTCTGATAAGCCACATTTACTTTTAGCCGACAAAGATGGCACTCTTATGCTTTACAAACTTAAAAAAAAAGATCTAAAATTACAGAACTTGAAGCACGAATTGAATGTTTAGAAGAAAAAATAACTGAATTAGAAAACATTATTTCTTTAAATAAATAATTTTTTTGTATTTTTACAATATGAAATATTTTACTCAAATATTAATTTTATTTTCCATTATAACTCTAAACTGTAACGCACAAAATAACTCTGATATAAAACGCACCTGGCACTGGTATTTTGGTGAAGGAGCAGGTATTGATTTTAGCAGCGGAGCTGCTGTTGCAGATACAAATGGAAAAATGAACAGGTTGGAAGGTTGTTCTGCTATTTCTGATACTGATGGTAACCTTTTGTTTTATACTGATGGCCTTACGGTTTGGAACAAAAATCACCAGATTATGCCGAATGGGTTTAATTTGATGGCTACAGGAACTCCCCGACAAAGCAGCATTATAGTTCCAAAGCCAGGTAGTGATAGTCTTTATTATATTTTTACAATTGACGGATGTGAATTTGGCGGTGTAAAGGGACTAAGATATTCTGAAGTGGATATGACATTAGATAATGGTTTAGGAGATATTACTACAAAAAACATTTTCTTATTTGAGCCGAACGCAGAAATCCTTGCGGCGGTTAAACACGCTAATTGCGAAGATATATGGGTGATGGCACACGAAAGATACAATAATTGTTTTCGCGCCTATTTGGTTACAAGTAATGGCGTTGACATAACGCCCGTTATCAACTGTATTGGTGATGCAGGTCACTATTCTCCCTATGGATATATGGCAAAGTTTTCGCCTGACGGGTCTAAACTATCTACAACAGTGCCTGCTCCATTAGATTCATTACAGCAATTGGCAGGTGTATATACAGTTGAATTATATCATTTTGATAATGCTACAGGTATATTATCTGATAGAATTGTTATTCCTCCCACGGATACTTTTTCATCGCTAGGAAGTTTTTCTCCTGATAATTCAAAATTATATATTGTATCCATAAACATTGATACTCCAGAGTACGTTTATCAATATAATTTGTCTGTTTGGGATTCTTCATCTGTTGCATTGTCCAAAATACTTATTACATATACTTCTGAGTATAATAATTACTCTGATTTTCAAATATCACCGGATAATAGAATAATAGTAGCAAGGTACGATTTAGATTCGGTCGCTGTTATTAATAACCCGAATGCAACAGGTTTAGCATGTGATTTCATAAGTAGTGGTTTATCTCTAAATGGAAAGAAAGGATACGTTGGTCTGCCCATTTTTATAGAAAGTTATTTTGATACTATTACTTGTTTTACAGATTTGGAGGAAAACAATATAGAAGGGCTGTTTTCCATATACCCGAATCCTTTTACTAAATACACTATTGTTATTATTTTTTATGAAGGGAATATTCCGGATAATTTAAGAATTGAACTATTTGATATATTAGGGAAGAAACATCATATCCCGAAAACTGTCATTGTTTACAATAATTATATTAAAATACAAATCAACAGGGGAAACCTTGTTAATGGAATCTATCTGTTAAGGCTACAAATTGGCAATCAAATATTTACTCAAAAATTATTATTAATTAACTAAAACTTTAATAAAATGAAAACAAAACTTAAAATGAAACTTTATGCAACAATAGTTGTATTCAGTTTGTGTGCAAATTTTTCTTATGCTCAATGGAATTGGAGTTCTACTCCAACTTGGAACCGTTGGGGACAAACGAATAATCCTTTTGCATCACAAAATAAAATTAAAAGCATTGTAGTGGGTAATTTTTTAGATTTCGGAGCTATACCCCAGTCAGCATTACATGTAAATGCCAACTTTTTAGCTTCGACAACAGGGACTTATTATTATTCCCGGGGCGAAGTATTTCGAACAGTTGGACCAGCTAATCTGGATAACGCCTGGCGTATGTTTACCGGTGCAGGACAAGGCACAGAAAAAGCCGTATTATTTATCCCGGCAAACAGCAAAGATTTAGTAATACAAACAACACAACCTTTTAGTAATATACGATTTAAAATAGGATATAATCTACAGCGAGTGATTATTACCGATGGAAAAGGACAAGGGCATCTTGGAATTGGCAATAACTTTAGTAATCCACAACACATGCTCCATATTTATACTTCTCCAACTGTTAGTAATATAATACCACCTGCTTATGCTGCGTTTACAAACACAAATACAGATAACACATCTACAGATGGCTTTCTTGTAGGTATTAATAAAGATGGTGTGGCACAACTCAATCAGCAGGAAAATAAAGATATGCTGTTTTATACTAATGCTCAGGAGCATGTGCGCATAGATACTAATGGCTATGTTGGTATATATCCATCTGCAAGTTACCCTCAAAGAAGATTAGATGTATTTGATCATGATTCTGTTCAGCTTCGTTTAACATATCTTGAAGGAATTTATACTGACTTTCATACTGTTCGTGAAGGATATTTGTTAATTAACCCTGTTGATAGTATGGTTGGTATTAATTTAAATCCATCTAATTTGCCAACACAGGCATTAGATATTTATGGCAATGCAAGAATAAGACAACTGCCTGTTGCTGATACTATAATGAATGTAGTTGTTGCTGATAATGATGGTGTATTACATGTAGATACAGCATTTGCCGGTGGCGGAGCAGATTTAGACTGGAATTATACTAGTTCTGCTCCTGATATGTTTGCTATTCCAACAGGTAATATAGGTATTGGAATACAGTCGCCCCAGTCATTATTACATCTTAACCAGCAAGGAGATACTGCATTATATACTCAGTTCACTAATGGAAGTACAGATTCGTCTGTTACTGATGGTTTTTTAATTGGTATTAATGAAGATGGTGTGGCACAACTTAATCAGCAGGAGGATACTTTAATTGATATATTTACAAATAATATCAGAAGAATGAGAATATGGCATACTACAGATGATAATGCGAGAGTAGGTATTGGTCCTAATTTAACTGAGCCATTAACTTATTTACATCTTGGAGATGATGCAGTTCTCCATGCAGGACATCGTAACTGGATGGATGTAGGTGTATATATGAATGGCACCAGTGATAATATGTATGTTGGTTTAAGACGAATAAGTGATGATATAAATGATGCTATTATTAACTGGGGTAATAATCCCAGTATACAACCTTCTCTGGTTGACAGATTACGTTTTGTTTTTACTGCACCGACAAATATTATTGGTGTTAATGCCTCTGGAAATGATGGTTTGGAAATTGCACGAATGGCAAGTGATGGAAATAATGGCTTTGTAGGAATAGGAGATTTTTATACTATCAATAATGATCCTTTAAGAACGTTAGAAGTATATAATCCTGATATTGTTCCGCAATTTCGTATAACACAGGATTATGATACTGTATATACTGACTTTCAAACAACAGATGCCGGTGATTTATTAATCAACCCAACAGATAGCATGGCAGGGATAAATTTAAGTATTTCTGACCCGCCAACACAGGCAATAGATGTAAACGGCGGTGCAAGAATAAGACAACTGCCTGTTGCTGATACTTTAATGAATGTAGTTGTTGCTGATAATGATGGTGTATTACATGTAGATACAGCATTTGCCGGTGGAGGCGCAGATAATGACTGGGAAGTATCTACTTCCGGTAATGATGTGTTTACAGGAATAACAGGTACAACAATACCTAACTTACCCACTGGCAATGTTGCTATTGGCGTTAATGCTAATGATACTACTCTATATGCAAAATTAAACATATATCAGGATACAATATTAGATGTATATCCTCCTGATATAGTAAAAAAATCTATTGGTTTGGGTATTTTAAATGTATATAGAAGTAATTTTACCATCGATAGTATTTCTCATAATAGTTATGGAATTATAAGTAAAGTGATAGGCCAAAGTGATACATTAAATGCTAGTTTGTCTAAAAAACCACTTAAAAATATTTCAGGCTCATTTCAAGCCAAAAATGCTATGACAAATTATGGAATACAAGCTTATGCATCAAGTGATTCAGGTATTACTACCAATAAGATTAATTATGGAGTTTATACAATAGCATCAGACGGGGACGAGGAGAATTATGGAATTTATGCAAAAGTAGTAGCAGATGGAAGTGCTGGAAATTATGCTATTTATGCTACTATTGATGACACTACAGGTTATAATTATGCAGGATATTTTGATGGTAAAGTTTATTCAACATCTTATTTTTATACACCTGGTTGGTCTTCTCAATCCGACCGATTGTTAAAAAAAGATACAAGCTCTTTTAATTATGGATTAGATATTGTTAAACAGATTAAACCTAGATTCTTTAAATATAATGGCAAAGCTAATCTTGATACAAGTAAAAAATATATTGGTTTAATAGCTCAGGATCTTGCCCAGTTTGCTCCTTATGCTGTTGATACTTTTTATTCAAAACTTGACTCAGCCGATACAGTATTAACTCCATTACTTGCAGTAAAAAACGAAGCAATAATATACACAGCAATTAATGCCATAAAACAACTGGACTCATCAGTAACAGTTCTTGAACAAACCACACCGCCAAACAAACCAGTTCTTATATCACCGGCAGACAGTGCAACAGATGTTCTTTCTAATATTACTGTTATCTGGCATAAGTCGGTAAGAGCAACAAGCTATGCTTTATTTGGAAGAAAAGAAAGGATTGAAGATCCAACACATGCAGGAGGTTCTGTACTTGACAGGGAAAAGGAATGGTGGGATGTTACAACAATAGTTACAGATACCTTTATTACTTTTACTCTTCTTGATTATTGTGAAACATACAGCTGGTATATAGTAGCACTTAACGATGCAGGGGCAAGCACTATGTCAGATATATGGTCATTTACTACAATAACACCGGAAATACCCGAGCCGCCAATACTCTCATCACCAGCAAATGCCAGTGTTGATTTGCCTTTGGCTAATACATTTATATGGAACAAGGCGGAACGTACCAGTGAATATCAATTATATATCTCTGCAGACACAGGAAGTATAAGTCTTGTAAATGTTATAGATTCCAGAGATACATTTACTATGGCAAGTGTTTTTGATTATAATACAACATATTACTGGTGGGTTGTTGCATCTAATTGTGGTGGAGAAAGCATAAAATCAGAAATATGGAGTTTTACAACTGTATATGATTCAGCTGCACCGCCGGAAACATCAGAGCCGCTTGCATCTGATATTGCTTTTAAAAACAATGTTATTCCTATATCTGATGCATTGTCTATGACCTTGGACTTAAACGGAATATATTTTAACTGGGATTTGGTAAATTTTCCTGAACTACAGGATACAGGCCGGCAAACAGGTCTTATTGCACAGGATGTTGAGCAGGTAATACCGGAAGTAGTAAGCACAGATGTTAATGGTTATTTAAATGTTGACTACAGCCGTCTTGTGCCTGTGCTTATTGAAGCAGTGAAAGAATTAAAAGCTCAAAATGACGAACAGCAGGAACAATTAGAGGCATTGCAATCAATAGTAAATACTTGCTGTGATTCTATGAGTTTAAAAATGTTAATAAACGATCATGGACAGACAATATATGAACAGGGA
>Ga0307990_1003294_pt1 | contig 12399 bp, 9 predicted proteins | sample EllFjometagen129_FD_203168 | JGI IMG/M metagenome (GOLD analysis project Ga0307990, IMG submission 203168) | Marine microbial communities from Ellis Fjord, Antarctic Ocean - #129 | ecosystem: Environmental > Aquatic > Marine > Unclassified | place: Southern Ocean | collected 2014-10-08
GTCGGCGTGGAATATAGATCGAAATAACCGTCAAGCTAAAGTTGATTGGCAGTTTACCACGAAAGATGCTCGCATTAAACTTAAACGGTTATATCCGAAGCTTTAATATGTACGATGTACTAGGAGGCTGTCCGAGAATAGTAATTTTTTCTCAAATCGAGGAATGCGAAAAAAATTACCGCAGGCATATAGTTGATATTCCGAGGATAATTTTTTTAGCATGACAAAGAGTTGAGGAAAAAGGGCATTCTCGGACAGGCTCCTAGATCACTTTAGAGGCCTTCTGAAATAATTGGCCCTCAATGGCTTTTTAGGCGCACGGGATACTATTTAAAAACCGGAATTGAAGTATAATATGAAAGATCATATTTCAGTGTGCGTTCCCACTTTCCGCCGAAATCAAATGCTTGAAAGACTGCTGAGTAAACTAGTGTTACAGGAAACAGGCGATCTTTTCGATTTTTCGGTGGTTGTGGTAGACAATGATGCGGCAGGTCCCGCAAAAGAAACTGTGATGCGGTTGAAGGCTGATTTAGCCTTGGATATTTACTACGGCATTGAGCCGGAACAGACGATTCCCGCTGCCAGAAACCATGCGCTCCAGCTTGCACGCGGCAATTACATTGGTATAATCGATGATGATGAATTTCCACCGCAGCACTGGTTAATCACACTATACCGCGCTATTAATACATTTGATGTGGATGGGGGCTTAGGGCCTGTTCATCCTTTTTTTGAGCAAAAACCTCCTGATTGGTTGGTGAAGAGCGGGTTTTGCGAGCGACCGGTTCATCGCACAGGTACCCTGTTGCACTGGAGCCAAACCCGCACCGGGAATGTCCTTGTAAAGAGGGAGGTCTTTGACAAACACCACCTTTGTTTTGACTTGAAATTTAAGACTGGTGGCTCAGACCAGGAGTTTTTCAAGCAGGCGATGCAGGTAGGATACAGGTTTATCGCTGTTAAAGAGGCTCCGGTTTACGAGATCGTGCAGCCGGAGCGTTGGAACAAAAGCTACTACCTGAAGCGTGCGCTTGTTAACGGATTCAACTCTCACAGATACAGTGTGAATGAGAAGAGAGGGTTGTCCCGGGTGACGGTACCTGTGAAATCAATCGTCGCTTTGTTAATTTATGCACTGATATTACCTTTTTGTTCCTTTGCCGGGAGTCATTCGGTGATGAAGTATTTGGAAAGGGGTGCACATCATATGAGCAGGTTGTTCGCAATGATGGGCATTGAGTTGGTTAAACAAAGGAACTTTTAGCGAGAGAGGACAATATTTTCACCGTGCAATCAAAGAAAACTATACAGGCATCGAAGTTTAAATTGAAACCTATTCTTGCCAGGTTGAGAAAATCTTCCTTTGTCAAAAATGTTCTTATCGTGATGTCGGGTACGGCCCTGGCACAAGTGATTGGTTTTGCGCTCCTACCTGTCATCAGCCGCTTGTTTACGCCGGCTGATTTTGGCATATTTGGATCTTTTAATGCGATAGCTCATATTTTTACAGCGGGTGCAACACTGGGCTATAGTCAGGCCATGATATTGCCCAATGAAAAGTACGACGCACTTCATCTTTTCTTTATTTCGTGTATCGCCACTGTAATGATAGCGTTTATTTGTGTTATTGTTAGCCTTATTGCGCCTACTTATCTGATGGGGCTTATGAAAGCATCCAGTGCATGGATACTGGCACTTCTTGTTATTACTATTCTGACTGGAGGATTCAATGTTGCACTTCAGGCCTGGTGCGTTAGGGTAAAAGCTTTTAAGCACACATCGGCATCACAGGTCATCCGCAGCTTTTCATCCAACGGCATGCAGGTTGGTTTTGGATTTTTAAAGGTGGGGGCAATCGGCTTGATCATTAGCCGATTTATCGCAAATTTGTTCGCCAGTATCAATCTGCTACATGTCTTTATTGGAGATCTGAAAACGTCAAGCCATAAAATAAGTTGGCAAAGGATACATCAGTTGGCAAAGGAATATCATGATTTCCCGTTATACTCCGCTTCGCAAAATGTCATTAATGCCCTATCTTCAGGCATACCTGTTTTGCTTTTGACACATTTTTTCAGTATTGCTGTTGCTGGTTCGTATGCTTTTGGTGTTCGTCTTTTGACAAAACCGATGGGACTGCTAACCGGAGCCTTAAGGCAGGTTCTTTTCCAGAAAGCAAGTGAAACACAATACCAGGGGAAAAGCGTATTATCACTTTATGTAAAAACTACAGCAGGCTTGTTTGCTGTGTGCATTTTCCCTACATTGCTTATAATGATTTGGGCGCCACAGATATTTGCCTTGATATTTGGCGTACAATGGCATACAGCCGGGGAGTTCGCTCGCTGGTTGATTTTATGGATGGCATTTGTATTCTGCAATGTGCCTGCCGTGCTTTTTGCCCGCATCATCAGGATTCAACGAACAGTTCTTTTTTACGATTTAGTTTTACTGGCAGCAAGAGTCTCCGTATTAGTGATTGGTGGCCTATATTTAACGGCGCTGCAAAGCATCACACTATTTTCCATCTTGGGTGCGGTGATGAATTTGATTTTGATTCTTCTGGTTGGATATAATGTAATGAAAAAAGAAGGTGAAATATCATGGAATCATCTCCGGTCGTCATTAATGCAGTAGTAAGGTCTCAGTTAATAAAAAAATGATAAATAGCTTAAGAAGTACACTTTGGGCTAGACCTACTTAATAGCAAAATAAAAGAGGGCTTCCAGTTCGTAGAACCTATTCAGAAAAAGGTCCATTCATAATTCGTGTAGAATAATCTTTCGAATCGCCTCGACAAATAGGTTAGATATGATGCAAAAAACTTTAATGGAACATGGAATTGTTGAAAATTATTTAACCAGTGTAGATGGAAATAAGAAAAGTAGCAGGATCTTCATACTGCTATTATCATAGCAAATGGTTTGAAACGATAAACCTAGATTGAAGATTGGCAGGCTGGCTGACGGTTTGAAGTATTCGGTGATCTCAATGAGGAAAGATCTTGAAAAGCTTTAAAGACCAATTTCTAAAACTACTAAATACTTATCGTAATTTTATCAAATGGCATAAGTTTTTTCCGGGCAACTACTATTTTTTCCGTTTCGTGTGGTTTAAGTTTCTGGGGTTTGTTTTACATTATGACGTCCTTTATCTATTCAAAAAAAACATCATCTTGCAGGACGATTCCCATGAAGACATGAAAGAAATCAGCTGTGGAGAAGCAACACAAAAGGACCTTAATGTGATTATGAATTTGAATCCAAATGAACCAAAAAACTTTATCCGAAAGCGCTTAGAAAATAAGGAAATTTGTTATGTAGCTTGCTTCGAAAAGCATACATTGTGCGGTTACAAATGGGTAGCTCCTGGGAAAAGAGTTTTTAGATATCGTGGCAAGAAAATATTTATTGATGAAAATGACGTGTATAGTCGCGATGCCATGACTCTCCCGGAGTACAGGGGGCGAGGCATAAGTTCAACATTACATAATTTGATTAATAATGAGCTGGCAAGGAAGGGCAAAAAAATCATATGGCTCTCAATCAAAGGTTGGAATTACTCATCCCAAAGAGCCGTCATGAAATCGGGATTTCGTATCGATGAGAAAATCTATTTTGTTTCATTTCCCTTGATAAAAAGGGATTTTATATTTTCCAGAAAAAGGAAATATCGATGACGCTGAAAAACACAAACACTATTAAGCTTTTCTGGACAGGCGGATGGGATTCGACATTTCGTCTTCTTCAGGCGGTACTTCTCGAGCACAAACGCGTACAGCCGTATTACCTCTCGGATCATGAGCGGAGGTCTTCGGATATTGAAAAGAGAACGATGGATCTCATTAAAGAAACGCTATTTTCGAGACATCGGGATGCCAAAGGGCGGGTTTTACCGACTATTTTCTTTGATGTTGGGGATATCGGGCCATCCGAAAATATAACGGAAAGCTACAATTCCATTGCGGCCAGGATCCACTTGGGCATCCAATTCGACTGGTTGGCGCGGTTTTGCTTTCATCAAAATATCGAACAGATGGAGCTTTGCATCGAAAGTGGCGGGACCAATCAGATCAATCGGGCGCTCATGGCCAATTTTAAGGCGGGTGCGCCTGAACTGGACGAGAAATATTCGCATACCGATATTTATAAAGCTTTCCGCTATTATAGATTCCCTCTGATCACGACTACGAAATTGGACATGAAAAAGATGGCAAGAGAGAATGGATTCTTGGATTTATTGAATATGACATGGTTCTGCTATTCTCCCGTAAACGGTTTGCCGTGTGGCAAGTGCAATCCGTGTGTTGGCGTTATGAGAGACGGTTTGGGGTCACGGATACCTTTCTCGGGCCATATTCGATATTATCGAAGAATCGCCTTCGAAACGATAAAAGATCAACTGAGGAAATTTCCTAAGATCTATCGATTCTTAAAGAATATACAAGAGAATATCCTGAGCTAGCCTGCCGTATCAAAGAAGGTTCGTCCCGCTTATCTTTATTCGAGGGTCAATATGTGCTTTTCTCTTAAAAAACGGAAGACCACTGTGCCTAGGCTAAGAACGGCATCCCGGCATACTTCATCTTCTGCCTCGGTATGCGCCACGGGATAGGCCCCTGAGTAATAGTTTGCAATATATCGAGATTTATCATCGATCATGCCAAAAGGAAGGGTGTTTGGGACTGCTCTCGAAGAAATATCTTTTCTTGCACCAAGGTAAACTGGTCCATCTGGTGTTATCAGTAAATAGGCTCTAAATATATAGACATAATGCTGGATGCCCCCTTCCTCTTCTTTGACCTCTAAATCCGGAGTGACATATTCGTAAGCGATATTAGGATAGGAATTCGCCTCGGCAGGAATCTGTTTCGATTTGTATAGAGATATTCCCTTGGCCTGATCCAAACGAGCGTTCTTGACAATTATATTTGGAAACAATGCGTCATCATCCACTTGAGGGATATCTTCTTCGCTGAAAATAACTTTGGGTACAGGTATTTTATCCTCATCTTGTTGAATACTATCGTTAAAGCGTCTGATTTCTTGTTCCAGCAATCCTTTCTCTGAAATCAAACGTGAGAGGGGGCTAACCAGATGTCTCCCATTGACATAGATCGTTCCCGGGGATTGGCAATTCATCAGCATCCCCCTCGATCGTGGCCAAGGAGACCCTATGATCGGGTCGTCGACGATTTCCAAACAGATTCCTCTTTTTTGCGCTATTCGTCGCCAAGCATCTTCTAAATCCTTTTCAAAAATCGCCTGGAAATTGTGTGGGAAAAATATGATCTTCAAATATCCGTTTATGGCAACCCAATTTACCAGATGATTGCATACCGTGTCGCCTTTAGAAAAAAGCAAATGTCGAGTGATACGATGACCCGCGTTGAAGTTGCTCTCGAGAAAATAGAGCTTGCCTTTGGAGGGAAGGAAATCAATGCCGACAAGTCCGCAGCTTGTCGCACTTTGTCTTGCGCATTTAAAAACGGGGCTCAAGCGCGGATCCAGGCGAATATTTTTGATATAGCCTTGGATAAGATTCCAGGGATCAAAATTCACATATTTCCATAACATATGAGGAAATGGTGCACGGTAAAGCCCGGTAAATCGAAACAGCCTCAAATATGTCCTGCATACGATTCGGCATGCCCGAAAAATCTTTCGGCCCAGTAAGACAACATCATAGTGCATCCATCCTAACCGCGTGCCCTTGAGTCTCCAGCCCTGGTGGATGAGCCATTCACCCATTCTCGAGATGGGCCCATAAGCCAGGGTTCTAACAACAAAAGACGTTAATAGGTTCATCTCCTGGATATGGAAATGGGCGGAATTTGCAAGGCCTTCGCGAAATATTTTAGGCAGCGCTTCAAATGAACCAAGTTCCTTATCGGGGTTCCGGAATAATATTTCTATGTCTTTTGGAGAGCATTCGCTTTCTTTGAAAAAGGCTCTGATTTTCTTGACAGCCTCTAAGCCACTGACATAAGACGTGCCCATTCCTTCACATAGTTCTATGATGGACTTACTGATATTCTTCTCCATAATTATCCTTTAAATTGATGTGTAACTATACCATTGACCATGCTGTGGCTTCTGTATGTTTTAAGGGTAAAGTAAATAATGTCTTCAGCTTAGCTGGTCGACTGGTATTTGAGATGAATGTCTTGTTTCAATATTGGCAGATTACCATGCATCTCATTATTTAGCAAAGTTTTTGAAAAAAGTTGCAAAAGAAAACAGAAAATCTATCATGAAATTGACACTTGAAAAGCTTGTTTCAGGTCTATTCAAAATGGCGCACTGGCCAATATGCCGAGCCTATGCTCGGTATATTATGAAAGATAAACAAGCTGACAAAATCATGCGATTTTTGTGCAGTTTTCAATTCTGGAGGGTGCATAAATACTGGCCGAATTTTGTGGAACCACATAGTTTCTCAGAGAAATTGTGGAGCCGTATGCTTCATCAGCGGGATCCAATATTTACATTGATATCAGATAAGTTGCGTGTTCGTGATTATGTGGCCAACAAAGTGGGGCCAGATTACTTGATTCCATTGCTTTGGAGTGGAGAAAATGCAGAACAGATAACATTTGACCAATTACCCTTGAAGTTCGTTATAAAAACCAATCATGGCTGTGGCTATAACATCATTGTCAAGAACAAGACACAACTGGACCAGAATAAAGCAAAGCTGCAGTTGAAGAAATGGCTCGGTGAGAACTTTGGCCAGGACAAGTATCTTGGGATAGCCTGGGGCTATAAGAACATAAGACCATGCATAATGATTGAATCGTTTATTGAAGAAAGTGGGAAGGCGCCGGTGGATTACAAGTTCTATTGTTTCTCCGGGCGGGTGCAGATCCTCACTCTTCATTTTGATAGGTTTGAAGACTACAAAATGAGGGCATTTAATAGAAATTTTGAACCATATGAATTTGGGCCCGACTTTAAACAGTATGATGAAAAATGTAAGCGCCCGAAGAATTTTAAGGCAATGGTTCACTTGGCGGAAACCTTGGCAGAGGACTTTGATTTCATGAGGGTGGATCTATACAGCCTTGAAAACAAGATCTATTTTGGCGAGTTAACGCCCTATCCGGGTGGAGTCACTAGCCTTCGAGGATTCGATGTAGCGAGCATGGATTACATTCTTGGAGAGAAATGGAAGAGGAAATGAAAGACATTGGGGTATACTGAATCGACTCGTTGGTTTCCCTCAGAGATGTGTTCAAACGCCAGCCAGCGGTCACCGATCATCAGTATGTTGGCACAATGCCGGATGAACTGTTCATCAGTATCTTCGCAAGAAGTTTTTATTGGCACTAAATTTGCAATTATTAAACATACAAAGGAAAAGGAGAATAACACATGGCTGAAATTAAAAAGATGTTTGTTTTTTTAACAGTTTTTTTATTAGGAGTTTGCGTATTCGTTGTGGATACCTACGCTGCTACTTATAAGGCGGCGAGCGCTTCCTACTCTGATGTGAGTGCTGCAGTTTTCGCTGCCGATTCAGGGGATACGGTTGTTGTTCCTACGGGTACAGCCACATGGGATAGTCCGCTTATAATCACAAAGGGTTTAACTTTAATGGGGGAGGGAGTAGGCAATACCGTCATAACCAGCAACATAACCAATCAAAATTCTGGCATGATTGCTTATGTACCTGCAAACCCTAATTTGAATGAATCATTCCAAATAAGCGGCTTTACCCTGGATTGTGATCTTAAATCTAATGGTATACTTTTCTCAAATCCAAGTACAACGATAAACAATAAAGTAAGGATTGACCATAATAGAATCATAGATCCAGGAGGTGAGAATGCAGGGAGAGCTATTGTTATTTGGGGTACGGTTTATGGAGTGATTGACAATAACACAATCGAAAATCAATCAAATAAGGCAATAGATTCTTATGGGAGAAATTCAAGTTCATGGAGCAATCTGGCAAGAGACTTTGGCAGTATCAATAATATTTATTATGAAGATAACACATTTACCGCTAAAGGATGTGCAAGCAGTTGTGGGCATGGGGGGAGATATGTAGCTCGATACAACAGCTATTCGGGGTATACTGGAAATGCAACCCCAGCCCTTGATGCACATGGAAATCAGCCTGCTGGTTACTCAACAATGGTCGTGGAAGTATATGGGAATGTTTTTGACTTTGGTGGTTTATATGGTGGACAACTGCTTGACCATAGAGGCGGTCAGGCTATGGTATTTAATAATAATGTCATCAATACTGGTCAAAGTACCTATTCGGTAAAGATCAGAGAGGAATATGATGATACAACCGTACCGGCAGCTAACCCCTATCTCATGCACGTTACCAATTCCTATTATTGGAACAATAGAAAGAATACCAGCACCCTTATAACTGCCTATATTGCGCAAGACACTTTTGGTTATAAAATACCTAATGACCCTCCAGTCCTTGTAGAGGATAGGGACTTTTGGGATGAAAACCCTTCCTTTGATGGGACATCCGGAGTTGGTGTCGGTCTTTATGCTGATATGCCTGCAACTTGTACCACAGGCGTAGGATACTGGACTACCGATAAGGGTGGTAATTGGAATATAATTAATGGCACAACAAACGATGGTTGCCTCTATAAATGCACAGCAACGAATACATGGACACTTTATTATACACCATATCCATATCCCCATCCTCTGAGAGCAGAGACAAAAGCAAGCCCCCCTGAGACTCCTCAGAACTTGAAGATAGTCAAGTAAAATTAAAGTGTTGGCCTTCAACATAGTTTATAAGTACAAATTAATTAATGCCCTAATCTATTTTGTTGTGGTGGGCCAGGTTTCGACTGGCTTTGACCCCTGTCTGTATTTAAAAGAAGGGCGTATCGCCGGAAAAGGATGGAAACACTTTACTTTAGCCCAATTACGGTATGGAAGTCATGTACCTTGAAAAGAACGGTCACAATCCAACTATTCCGTATTTGTAGGTAAGAGAGGTTTAAAATGTGTTGGGTTCGTTGTTAGACAACGCTCCTCTTCGGCTTAGGAATGGGATATACTGCGAAATATAGGTAAGAGTGGTTGTAAGTGATGGAACTGCGGTAGGTGAATGGAGAACACGAAAGGAAGAGAAAAAATTGTACGATCTGCTACATTTCAGAAGACAGTTTTTGCTGTCAAATGGGTTAATCGATGAACTCCAAAGTTGGCAGCATCGTCAGGTAGGCGATGTTCATCTGTTTGCACACCCGGATCTTGAGATAACTGTAGAAGTAGGCTCCTAAGCCTCAGTCCTTTTGCTCGGGTACATTTTTGACCCTGTTCATCCCGAAAAGTCAAATGAGGACATTGTCTCAGACATCCTTTCGAGGGCTGCCAATTTGGGAGATCTTATCACCATTATCAAACCGTACGCAGGGCGCTATGCCCTCATCTACCGGGACAACGCTACGTTTGCGATCCTGCACGATCCACTTGGCCTTCGGGAAATCTACTACTGTACGCAGCAGAATATAGTAATCTGCGGGTCACAACCAAACCTACTCGTGCATTTTTCGAATCCAAGAATCCATGAGTCTTCTGATCCAGAGCTGTTGGAATTCGTGCAAAATCACTTGCCTCGTGTGCGCAATGGACGCCTATGGCCCGGTGATGGAACCCCTTACGAAGCGGTCAAACATCTCCTGCCAAACCACTATCTGGACCTCACTCGGATGGAAAGCTGCCGCTATTGGCCAAACACAGCTCTCAGCAGGATCGAGCTTGAAGAGGCTGTAAGCAAATGCACCGCTTTTTTACAAGGTGCTATGAAGGCAGCTGCGCACAGACATTCTTTGATGATGGCAGTGACTGCTGGTCTGGACAGTCGGGCGCTGCTGGCAGCCTCCAAGGAAATAAGCAACTCCATATACTTTTTCATTAACAAGCATGCCACGCTGAGTGACCGGAGTGGTGAAATACGTATTCCAAAGGAAATCTTCAGGCGTATTGGCATCCCATTCAATGTCCATACGTATCCAAAGGATGTCCCTGAGGAATTCAAAAGGATCTTCTTGGATAACACTTTCTACGCAAAAGAAATATTATTGCCCGCAATCTACAATATCTACTTCAATCAACACAGTGACAAAGTCAATATTCTTGGCGTAGGGGAGGTCGGCAGAACGAAGTTTTATGAAGATCCGAAAAATCTCACTCCTTATTACTTGGCATACATGCTGAAGTATAAAAAGTCGTCATTCGCCGTTCGGGAATGTGAGAAATGGCTCTCTGGCGCAGAGCCGATTGCAAAAAAGTTCGGGTTGAATATTATGACAATGTTCTGGTGGGAAGTGCTAATTGGGAATTGGGGGTCTGTTGGGAATTCAGAGTCAGACATCGCAATTGAGGAATTTGACCCATACAATAGCCACCTTTTATATGAAACATTCTTGTCTACAGACGCGAAGTATCGAACACTTAACGATAATATTCTCTTTGAAGAAATGATACGATTTATGTGGCCCGAACTTCTAAGTGTACCGGCCAATCCCCCTGAACATATTAAGGACTGGCTAATGTTGTTTCTTCATAAATCCCATCTTGAGATTCCATTTAGAATGATAAAGTACAATATTCACTCATTCTTGTACCATTGGTTTTAGAACAAGAGAGCATAGGTGTCAGGCCTACACAGTTGACAAGTTGAATCTGAAGATGGTGAAGATGTGAAGATGGGGACGCTCTTTAATAATTAAATAACTTAAACTGATTAAATTTTCACCGCCCGTCGAAGCATCTCGGTGATCCCGCCATCGGGGCTGGGCTCGAGACACTTCCCGCAGACAAGCTATCGGAATTCGTTCAGCTTACAAATTTCAATATGCTTCGCTTTTGAATTTTGAGTTTCACGAAGAGGCCGCAGAGAATATTATGGCACTTTAATTTAGACCCCGCCATGCGCGGGGCCCCGACGGCGGGATCTTCGCTTTGCTTCGACAGGCATAGATGGTCAGGATATCTTATCCGTTTTCCTGATGAAAACGGATAAACATAATCGCCTTTGGCGAGGAGAAGTCATTAGGTGTCACTTTCCTTTGAATCCCCTCTTCATACCCCACAGTAATGACAATATTCGTCGGATAGTTAACCATTTTTGTCACTCGCAATCAAAAAATCCTTACCGATTTCAGCCCAAAGCCCCGGTTAAATCATCTCCACCCCTTTTCTACAAAAAATTTAAACGAGTGTGGGATCGTGGTCAAACCTTGACTATTTACTATTAAAAGTGAAATTTAATTGAAAATATTCGGTCCTAGATTTCTGTCTAACATGTTGACAAATATATAATTTTATGTTATTGGTCAGTCACTAATTAACAAATCATAATCTAAAGCCAAATAAATTATGGGAGAGCAAATATGAGTCTAAAATCAAAATTCAAATACGGCTTGGCGTTTATCATAATTTGTATATTCACCACGTTGAATTCAGCTCAAGGAGCAACGATCTTTCTTCAAGACATCGATTCCGGGCTGACTTCACCTCAAGGCAACTACAGATGGCTTGACATAGCTGATCAGGAATATAGCGCGAGCTATAGAGACACCTATAATTATGCACAAGCCACTGTGGAGGTGAACTATAGCTTTGTCAGTGCAGGCATTCATGGTACCCTGACCGCAACCAACCTCAAGCCCAATTTTGCTTACCAGTTGAAACTGGTGGGCTCATCAGGGACACCTGCCAATGAGAGGATAGGTCTTGTTGGTCGCTGGTGGCAGGAGGAATGGAATGGATTCGAATGGACCAACGGGTGGAACCTGAACACCAAAGGAGACGGTTCTTCGCCGAATCCCAACGATCTCGTCTATTTTGCCAGACGCGACGTGCCCGACACCTACGGGACGAGTCCCACAGGCCTCAGATATCGTTATACAGGATACCTGGCTTTCAATTTTTTCATCACCGATGAATCCGGAAATGCCAATCTGAGCTTTGAAACAAACAGCAGCTATCATGTGTTCTGGAAAACAACACAAAGGACACGAACCGCTGATGATGGCCCACTGAAATCAAGCACTTTTGATGCTGATCCCTCATCTCCGTCTTACGATGTAGATTACAGTGAGCAAACAGTTGACATATTTGGGGAATGGGAACGCCTGCCCGTTGGTGGGGTATACTTAGATACTGGTGATAACTTCTCTGCCCAAATGATACTGACTGAAGAATCATTTCATGGGAGCGGAGGAACGTATGCAGGTGGTTGGGCCGCTGCCATGGGGGGAGATATAAGTAAGTTTTTCCTTGACGATGGTGGAGCCGGCACCTCGTATAGTGGGAGCTGGAAGGTATCGGGAGGCCCGGATCCGTATGGTGGTGATTCGCTATACAGCCAGCAGGAGGGTGACACCTACACGTTTGAGGTTTC
>Ga0307990_1003295_pt1 | contig 12399 bp, 9 predicted proteins | sample EllFjometagen129_FD_203168 | JGI IMG/M metagenome (GOLD analysis project Ga0307990, IMG submission 203168) | Marine microbial communities from Ellis Fjord, Antarctic Ocean - #129 | ecosystem: Environmental > Aquatic > Marine > Unclassified | place: Southern Ocean | collected 2014-10-08
TTTGAATAAACCTAGAAAAATGAAAGTTACATGATATTTTTTAATTCTAAAACTATGACCCCCAAAGTGCGGAATGTGCGTTATAGATACAGGAAACCTTTTATATGCAAATAATAATACCTAAGCCAAAATAGAGGAGGTGATCATGCCAAAATTGGGAAAAACTGGAGCACCTGCAGGTACTGGGCAAAATTGCCTGTTGAGATGCACGTAAAAATGCAGCGTATCGTCAAAGACGAAGCGGCTGCCCCTGTTCCAATGGTTGCCGATATTGTTGGGGCTGCAAGCGATAAGTTTAACCATTTTGCTTTAAATTTGAATTTAGAAGGCGTGAAATGCTCCAAACGCCGGTGGTTTGCTCAATTGGGAGTTTTTCAGCAGATATCGCATACTATTCGTTTCAAAATTAACCTTCTTCACCCTTTTTTCCCGGAGCAAGGCAGGTGAAGATCAAGCCGGAACTTATCTCACAAATTCCATAACATGGTGAAAAAATGAAAGATATATTTACAATGGTAATCAAACGCCTCGGATTGGGATTGATGACGATAATCGTCATCTCTATTCTTATTTTCGTTGGCGTGGATGCGCTCCCGGGTGATGTCGCACAAGCGATTCTGGGGCAAAGCGCAACGCCTGAAACCGTTGCGGCGTTTAGAAAAGAGCTCAAGTTGGATCTTCCGCCCCATATCCGCTATTTTGCCTGGCTGAACAGTATTGCCAAGGGTGATCTGGGAAACTCCCTTGCCAACGGCCGGCCGATTAAAGATTTAATCGGATGGCGATTCGCGAACACCCTATTTTTAGCCAGCTCGGCGGCAGTGATCGCCATACCCCTTGCCATAATCCTCGGGCTTTTGGCCGCACTTTATCGCGATACCTTGTTCGACAAGGCCATTTCCACAACCACCCTTAGCGCGATTTCCTTTCCTGAATTCTTTGTTGCCTATATCCTGATCGCACTGCTGTCGGTAAAATTGGTTGTTTTCCCGAGCATTTCCAATATCAACGACCAAATGCCGTTCTGGCATAAAATTGATGCCATTGTTCTGCCCAGCCTGACCCTTACATTTATTGTTACAGCCCACATGATGCGCCAGACCCGTGCGGCCGTTATTAATGTCCTGGCCAGTTCATATGTAGAGATGGCCAGATTGAAGGGGCTGAAACGGATGCGGGTGATTGTTGTGCACGCATTTCCCAACGCCCTCTCACCGGTGATTAACGTCGTCGCCCTTAACCTGGCCTATCTGGTGGTGGGTGTTGTCATTGTTGAAGTGGTATTTGTTTACCCGGGTTTGGGCCAGCTTCTGGTTGACTCGGTAGCGAAACGGGATATTCCCGTTGTTCAGGCCAGCGGCCTTGTTTTTGCCGCCGTTTATATCTCGCTTAACCTTTTGGCGGATATCCTGTCAATTCTCAGCAACCCCAGGTTACTGCATCCAAAATCAAAATAAGGAGAAAAATTCGATGGTTTTTTTTAAATTGCTGAGACATTCCCCTCTAAGCGCTCGCATCGGCCTTGCAATGGTATTGCTTAATGTCTTTGCCGCCCTATTGGCACCGGTGATCGCCCCCTACGGAGAAACGGAAATCGTGGGCGACGTCTGGCTTCCTTCGAGTTTGGACCATCTGCTGGGCACGGACCACCTGGGGCGGGATATGTTCACACGATTGACATACGGTGCTCGAAACACCATTGTAATCGCTTTTGCCACTACATTGCTTTCGTTTATTATCGGCGCATTGATCGGATTTTTTGCGGCCGTCATCGGGGGCTGGATAGAACTGGCGGTCAGCCGGATTGTAGACATCCTCATGGCGTTTCCAACACTTATTTTTGCCCTGATGGCGCTGTCGGTGGTGGGCACGTCCGTGGTCGCGCTGATATTGGTCATTGCAGTGCTTGATTCCACCCGGGTTTTTCGCCTCTCACGGGCCGTGGCCATGGACATCAATGTCATGGAGTTTGTTGAAGCCGCCAGACTTCGCGGTGAAGGGATTTTTTGGGTCATGCGAAAAGAAATTTTGCCGAATGCAATGCCGCCGCTGGTTGCGGAGTTCGGTCTGCGTTTTTGTTTCGTATTTTTATTCATCGCCGCGCTCAGCTTTCTGGGTCTTGGCATCCAGCCCCCCACGGCAGACTGGGGCGGCATGGTTCGGGAGAATGCGGGAGCGATCACCTTCGGTATTTTTACACCGTTATGGCCCGCCGGAGCGATTGCGTTCCTGACGGTGGGTGTCAATTTGATTGTCGACTGGTTTTTAAAGATCACCAGCGGATTGAAAGATTAACATTAACGCTTCTGTGAGGTAAATTACCAATGACCCATCTACTTGAAATGAAAAAAATAAAGATAGACGGCTACAGTTCAGATGAAGAAAAATGGCTGCCCATCATAAAAGGCCTTGATCTCACTTTGGATAAAGGGGAGGTTCTGGGCCTGATAGGAGAATCCGGAGCGGGAAAATCGACCCTCGGACTTGCTTCCATGGCCTACACCCGGGGGGGCTGCCGCATCTCCTCCGGATCGATTGTCTTTGACGGCATGGAACTGTTCGGCGCGTCAAAAGCGAAACTGAGAAAAATCCGGGGGGTGCGTATCTCCTATGTCGCCCAAAGCGCCGCCGCCTCATTCAATCCGGCCCATCGACTGATCAAACAGTATGCGGAAGCGCCGCTTCGGCATGGTTTGATGGGTTTCCACGAAGCGGAAAAAAAAGCCGTGAATATTTACCGGCGTCTCCTTCTGCCGGATCCGGAAGGGATCGGTTACCGCTATCCCCATCAGGTATCGGGAGGCCAACTCCAGCGCGCCATGGTGGCCATGGCGATGGCCTGCACACCGGATCTCATCATCTTTGATGAACCGACAACTGCGCTGGATGTGACAACACAGATTGAGGTTCTGGTCGCCATCAAGAAAATAACCCGGGAATTTGGCGCGGCAGCGATATATATCACCCACGATCTGGCCGTAGTGGCTCAAGTGGCAGACCGCATCATGGTACTCAGATACGGTAATCTCGTCGAGGAAAATAATGCCAGGGACCTGATGGCCAATCCAAAAGAGGACTATACCCGGGCCCTGCTTTCAGTGCGAAGCCTCAGGGAAGAGCGGGATCTTTCCGCCACTGAGCACGATGTTGTCCTGAAAGTCGACAATATATCGGCCAGTTACACGGGCAAAGCCAATGAAAAAGTCCTTGAAGATATTAACATGGTTGTCAAACGCGCCAGGACCGTGGCCCTGGTAGGTGAATCGGGCAGCGGCAAAAGTACCCTGGCGCGGGTTATCACCGGTCTGCTGCCGCCGCTTGAAGGGACAGTCACCTATGGCGGCAAAGTGCTGCCACCGGCCTTAAAATCCCGCACACGAGATACACTCCAAATCATGCAGATGATTTACCAGATGCCGGACACGGCCCTGAACCCCCGGCAAAAAGTGAGGGATGTCATCGGGCGCCCCCTTGCATTTTATTTTCATATGCATGGCAAGGAAAAGGAAGATAGAATCAGAGAGCTTCTGGAGATGATCGAATTGAAGCCTAAAAAATATATCGATCGCTACCCCAGTGAAATGTCAGGGGGCGAAAAGCAGCGAATCTGTATTGCCCGGGCCCTGGCTGCAAAACCGGATCTGATTATCTGTGATGAAGTAACATCGGCTCTGGATCAGCTGGTGGCAGAAGGCATTTTGAAATTGCTGCAGGATCTGCAAAATGAATTGCAAGTGTCCTATCTTTTTATTACCCACGACCTGGCAACAGTGAAGGCAATAGCCGATGAGATCGTCGTTATGCTGCAGGGCAGAATTATTGAGCAGGGCGTGAAAAAGAAAGTCCTTGAACCGCCGTATCATGAATATACGGAATTATTGCTTTCTTCTGTTCCTGAGATGGATCCGGACTGGCTTGATAATGTTTTAAAAATGCGAAAAGAAAAGGGAATCGGACTCAAGGAGATACAAGAAGCTTCAGTGGTTTGAGATGATAAAAGCCAAAGGGAGAATCAATCATGTCGGAAGCAAAAAAACTTGAGCATTTGTTAGCGCAGGGGGAAATAACCCGCCGCGACTTTCTGGCCCGTTTATCTGCTTTGGGGATTGCAGCCACACTGCCGGCGGGATTTATGGCCACCGATTCGCATGCGGCAACACCGAAAAAAGGCGGGCGGCTCAGGCTTGGTATGGCCGGAGGCTCCACCACCGATTCGCTTGATCCGGCGACCATAACCGATGCCATGGCTTATAATATCAATTGGCAAAATCGGAACTGCCTGGTTGAGGTAGACCATAAGGGCGATATTGTTCCCGAACTGGCTGAAACCTGGGAACCCTCATCAGATGCTTCTCAATGGACCTTTAAGCTGCGCAGGGACGTTGAATTTCATAATGGAAAAACCCTGGATGCCGAGGACGTGATTTTTTCCATTAACCACCATCGTGAAAAAGGTTCCAGGTCGGCTGCAAAGGGCATTGTCGATCCCATCGAAGACAGCAAAACCGACGGTAAACAAACGGTGGTGTTTACGCTGAAGGGAGGAAACGCAGACTTTCCTTTTATCATGAGTGACCCGCACCTGACAATCGTTCCGGCCGGTACAAACGGGACCGACTGGGAAAAGGGAATGGGCACCGGCGGTTACATCCTGGACAGCTATGAACCCGGATACAGTGCCTTTGCCAAAAAGAATCCCAATTACTGGAAACAGGGGCGCGCGCACTTTGACGAGGTGGAAACCATCGGTATCGCGGATGTCACGGCCAGGGCCACCGCCTTAAATACCGGCCGGGTCGATGCAATGAACCGGTTTGAGCTTAAAACTGTCCATCTGCTCAAGCGGGTGTCCGGTTTTCAGATCATCAACGTCACCGGGACAAAGCATTACTCGATCCCGATGCTTACCGACAGGGCCCCGTTTAATAACCTTGATGTCCAGCTTGCGTTAAAATACGCGATTGACCGTGAGCAGCTAGTGAAGGTCATCCTGCGTGGTTTCGGCACAGTGGGAAACGATCACCCGATAGCACCCGCACAGAAATACCATGCCTCGGAACTGCCGCAACGAAAGTATGATCCGGACAAGGCAAGGTTCCACATGAAAAAGGCGGGAATGCTGGATTACCCGTTTAAACTGCATGCGGCCGACGCCGCTTTTGAAGGCGCCGTGGACACCGCCGTTCTTTACAGGGAACAGGCTGCCAGGGCCGGTATCAAAATAGAGGTGGTAAGGGAACCCAGTGACGGCTACTGGAGCAATGTCTGGATGAAAAAGCCCTGGTGCATGTGTTACTGGAGCGGCCGGGCCACCGCCGACTGGATGTTTTCCACCGCATATGCGGAAGATGCCGCATGGAATGACAGCTTTTGGAAGCACGATCAATTCAACAGGCTGCTTAAAGAGGCCCGGGCCGAGCTTGACGATGCCAGACGGCACGAATTATACGTGGAATGCCAGAAAATTGTACGGGATGAAGGCGGGGTGATCATTCCGGTGTTCGGAAACTGGATCGAGGCAGCCACCAATAGGCTGAGAATCGAAAACCCTGCAGGCAATTGGGAGATGGATGGTAATCGGTGTGCGGAACGGTGGTGGTTTGAGTCCTGACAGAGAATATCAGGCATTCTTTTCGGCAAATTAAAAGCAGCTTATACTTTATTGATTTGTATCTTGATCGTGAAACTTAAAATTGGAAAAAATTAAAGCACGCAGATGCTTAAAACAGATCAGGCCCTGGGCGTCCAGTCTGATCTTTTTTAAGATGGGCCAGGCTTCTTTACTTAATCGTTACCACCGGGCATGGGGCCTTTAATATCATATACTGAGCAGTAGATCCGAAAACCAGCTTCCCCACTTTGGATTGTTTCTCGATCCCGATAAATATCTGATCAATCTGCTCTTTTCCCGCAAACCGAACCATCTGTTCTTCCGGACTCAGCGTATCGATAAGCAGTGCAACTTCGTAGGAAATGCCACTTCCGCTTAAAACTTCTTTAATCTCATTTTCTAAAGATTGTTCTCTTTTTTCAACAAAGGAACGTTTTAGCGCTATCTCCCGCATAATTGAGTCCACCACTTCCAATGTGGCACCCCACACTTTTGCGTGGTCCCGGGCAAGCGCCAGTGCCTTTTTAGCTCCCTTTGAACCGTCATAACATACCATAAATTTCATATCCGTCTCCTTTGCTCGATAGTTAAACAAATGCTTTCGTTTCTTTTAATTCTGCAGCCGGTTTTATTCTCCGGCATTAGATTTTATAAATAATCAGTAACCGATGCCCTTGAAACGTGCCGTGTTATTTTTATGGAAGGTAAAATTCAACCAGATGGAGATGTTGAATATTTCCGGTTAAATTTTCAACATTGCACGGAAGTTTGGTACAAAAACAGACGTTTTAAGATTTTCGCGTCATTGATCGGCGGTTTAATACCGATTTTCTTGGATAGTACTGCAAGCAAGGCTTTATTTGTTCCCGATTGGTTATCATGATTTTTTGGAAATGTCAAGTTGGTATAACCATAGTCACATAAAAAACGAATAAATTACAGCCCACCCGGCCGACAGGATCATGTTCTCAATTTTAGAATAGAGGGCGACACAAAGCTTGACAGGGTTTGCCTGGCCTCATTATAATCCTGGCAAACCGAACAAAGATGCATTGAGGCTGCAGCAATTGATAACAAGGCTGAACATATGAATGGAATTGATCAACAACCGGCTTGTTACGGATACCTCTATGTTTGTCTGGCATCTGTTTTATTTGCCATATCAGGGACATCTTCCAAATTTCTCTTTAGCACGGGTATTACCCCAAGCCAGCTTATACAGCTGAGAACAACGCTGGCATGGGCCGGCTTGATGCTCTGGCTGTGGTTGAGGCATTCAGATCTCTTGAAGATATCGATACGGGACCTGCCCTATTTTCTTTTATTAGGTGTCCTTGGGTTGGGCTCCGCCCAGTTTTTTTATTTGTTTGCCATCAGTAAAATCAGCGTGTCGGCAGCCATACTTCTCCATTATACCGGTCCTGCATTTGTGGCGTTGTACGTGGTTTTTATCCAGCGGCAGAAAATCGGGTTTGTCAGTGTCCTGGCCATTTTCGGGGCATTGACAGGGTGCTTTTTCGTGGTAGGTGCATATGATCTGCAACTTCTGGTATTAAACCGGCTCGGCATTATCAGCGGTCTGCTTGCCGCGATCTCTTTTGCCGTATATTCCATTTCCAGTGATTACGGCATGCGAAAGTACGCCCCTTACACCGTACTGCTTTACGGGCTGCTTTTTGCCATGCTGATGTGGAATCTGCTTCACCCGCCACTGGAAGCATTCATGCATCGATATTCACCGGTGCAGTGGGGGTGGATTTTATTTATCGGTACTCTGGGGACCATTGTTCCCTTTGGACTTTATTTCCAGGGGATCAAACGGATTCGCCCGGCCCATGCCAGCGTTACCGCCATATTAGAGCCCATTTCAGCCAGTGTTATAGCCGCTGTTTTTTTGGGTGAGTTGATGACCCCGGTGCAGGTTTCAGGGGGACTATTGGTACTTGGGTCCATCGCTATGCTGCAACTGGATAAAACAAAACACTGAAAACAGGCGACGTACAAGGCGATTGGGTGCCGTGTTTTTTACTTTCCGGCCATATCCATTCAAAATACCGGCATCTGTCACGACAGATCAAAAGTGGTTTGCATTTGGTTGATTTTGCATCCAGATATTGAAATTTAAAATTGGGGAAAGCCTGAAGTATGTGAATATGTTATCTGATTTCAAGTTTAGAATATCTTGAAGCGGGCATAAAAAATGATGTCTTTTTAAAAAAGTGTAGGCCGGCAAATAAAGGATACCAAAATATCGATTAATTTATTGACATATAATCGTTTCTGGGGTAATAAAAAAGAAATACGGTTTATTTTTTATTTTTCGCTTTATAATATCAGGAATTGCTTTTTGTGTTGTTATTGTTTTATACGGCGGTATGCGTCGTAACCGTTTTTTTTGCGCCTTGACGCATGGATTTGCCCGTGATTTAATTTTTTGTATTTTATACAAAAACAACACCTTAAATTTATTTGCAATATTTCATATGACATACCTTTTTCAATATCCTCTTAAAACCAGTCTTTGTTCAGCCGGCGGTATTCAAAGGGCTAAACGGGAAACACCAACACCTTAACAGAGAAAAGGAGGAGTGTATCATGTCGGATCTAAAAAAATTGGAACATTTGTTAACGAAAGGTAAGATTTCGCGGCGTGAGTTTATTTCACGGATGTCTGCCATGGGGCTTGCAGCCGCACTGTCACCGGCGCTTCTATCCGGCCGGGCCGAAGCCGCCGCACCCAAGAAAGGCGGCCGCTTTATCATCGGTTGTTCGGGAGGCTCCACCACCGATTCCATGGACCCCGCGACGCTGACGTCCAACTATAATGAGCATCTTAACTGGCAATTGAGAAACAATCTTGTAGAGATTGATCACAACTTCAATGCTATCCCGGAACTGGCTGAATCCTGGGAGTCCACTCCCGATGCAAGGATCTGGACGTTTAAACTGCGCAAAGGCGTGGAATTTCATAATGGCAAAACCCTGACGGCGGATGATGTCATTTTTTCCATAAACCACCACCGCGGTGAAGATTCCAAGTCGGCTTCAAAAGGAAGTTTAAAACCCGTTAAAACTATAAAAAAAGACGGTCCTTATACCGTGGTTTTTGAACTTGATGGCGGGAATGCCGACTTTCCGTTCACTATGGGCAACTTCAATTTAACTATTTGCCCGGAGGGAACGAAAGGACCGGAATTTGAAAAAGGCATCGGTACCGGCGGGTATATGCTGCAGGCATGGGAACCCGGGGTCCGTGCCCTTACAAAGCGAAACCCCAATTACTGGAAAGCGGGTCGTGCTCATTTTGATGAGATTGAATTGCTCTCCATATCGGACGGAAATGCCCGGACCAGTGCATTAAAAACCGGTGCCATACACTACATGGATCGTGTTGACCTGAAAACAGTCCATCTTTTGAAAAAAGTGCCCGGTTTAAATGTCAATGCCGTAACCGGAACAGCGCACTTTAGCATCCCCATGCTTGTGGATAAATCCCCTTATAACGACAACAACGTCCGCATGGCGTTAAAGCTCGCCATTGACCGTGAAGCACTTGTAAAAACAATTCTGCGCGGTTATGGTGAGCCCGGCAATGACCATCCCATTGCCTCCGTAAATAGATTTTTTGCCAAAGACCTTGAACAGCGGAAATATGACCCGGACAAAGCCAGGTATTATATGGGAAAAGCCGGGATGCTCGATCACGTCTTTAATCTGCATACGGCCGAAGCGGCATTCGGCGGTGCCACCGACGCAGCGATTATGATGAAGGAACATGCTAAAAAAGCCGGTATCAATATCAATGTTGTTCAGGAACCGAGCGATGGGTACTGGAGCAATGTCTGGATTAAAAAAGAGTGGTGTATGTGCTATTGGGCGGGACGTCCCGTTGAAGACCTGATGTTTACCGTGGCCTATCAAACCGGTGCCCCCTGGAACGATACGCACTGGTCGAATAAACGGTTTGACGAACTGCTTATTGCCGCCAGGGCCGAACTTGAAACGGATAAACGTGGAAAAATGTATGCGGAAATGCAGGAGATCTGCAGAAACGACGGCGGAACGGTGGTTCCCATGTTCAACCAGATAGTTGAAGCCAGTTCAGACAAGATGGCTCATGGCCCCATCTCAGCCCATATGGAGATGGATGGTTTACGCAATGCTGAACGCTGGTGGATGGCCTGATCTGCCAATCCACGTAACGGCAACACCGGAAATACAGTACATCAGTACTCCCGCCGCCCTTTCTTGCGGAGGGCGGCGGGCACAAAACTACCGGATATATCCCTTCCATTCTTTCATCTCCATTGTTTTCACCTGGCTGATATCTTCGGAAACCTGATTAAAGAGTAAACAGAAAATTCGGTTATTTTTTCAGGCAGGTCCAGAGGAGACAGGCAGACCAGGACATTTTTCTCTTTTATCCACTGGATACTTTGCCGTTTGTGAATGGCTGTTTCTTTAAAGTTTTTTTTCAAAAGAGGATACCCATCGATTAGATATTTTTCTCGTTGAAGCCCGAGTTTTTTTGAAAAAAAACGTTAAATTTCAAACTGTTGTATGGAATTAACGTAAATTGACAGATGGATTTTGCCATTTTCCAAAATTATCCTAAGTCGGGGGCATAATAAAGGATATCAAAATATTGATTAATTTATTGACATACAATGGTTTTGGGTGTAAAAAAAAAGAAATACGGTTTATTTTTTATTTTTCGGTTTATAATATTAGGAATCGTTTTTTGTATTGTTATCGTTTTATACGGCGGTGTACGTCGTAACCGTTTTTTTTGCGCCTTGACGTATGGATTTGCCCGTGATTTAATTTTTTGTATTTTATACAAAAACAACACCTTAAATTTATCTGCAATATTTCATATGACATACCTTTTTCAATATCCTTTTAAAACCAGTCTTTGTTCAGCCGGCGGTATTCAAAGGGCTAAACGGGAAACATCAACACCTTAACAGAGAAAAGGAGGAGTGTATCATGTCGAATCTGAAAAAATTGGAACATTTGTTAACGAAAGGTAAGATTTCGCGGCGTGAGTTTATTTCGCGGATGTCTGCCATGGGGCTTGCAGCCGCAGTGTCACCGGCGCTTCTATCCGGCCGGGCCGAAGCTGCCGCACCCAAGAAAGGCGGGCGCTTTATTATCGGTTGCACGGGGGGGTCCACCACCGATTCCATGGACCCCGCAACACTGACGTCCATCTACAACCAGAATCTTAACTGGCAGTTGAGAAACAATCTTGTAGAGATTGATCACAACTTCAATGCTACCCCGGAACTGGCTGAATCCTGGGATTCCACCCCCGATGCCAGCGTCTGGAAGTTTAAACTTCGCAGGGGCGTGGAATTTCATAATGGCAAAACCCTGACGGCGGATGATGTCATTTTTACCTTCAACCATCACCGCAAGGAAGATTCCAAGTCGTCTGGGAAAGCCTTATTAAAAGCCGTTAAAAATATCAAAAAAGACGGGCCCAATGCCGTGGTTTTTGAACTTACGGGAGGCAATGCCGACTTTCCGTTCCTCATGGGCGACTACCATTTTACCATTTGCCCGGAGGGTACCAAAGGGCAGGAATTTGAAAAAGGCATCGGTACCGGCGGGTATATGCTGCAGGCATGGGAACCCGGGGTTCGCGCCCTGACAAAGCGAAATCCCAATTACTGGAAACAGGGGCGGGCCCATTTTGATGAAATTGAGCTGCTTTCCGTAACAGACCGCAATGCCCGTACCAATGCATTAAAAACCGGTTCCATACACTACATGGACCGTGTCGATCTTAAAACAGTCCATCTTTTGAAAAAAATGCCCGGCATCAATGTTCACGCTGTAACCGGAACCGCGCATTACTCCATCCCCATGATGGTGGATCAATCTCCCTATGGCGACAATAACGTTCGTATGGCGTTAAAGCTGGCCATTGATCGGGAAGCACTGGTCAAAACAATTCTGCGCGGCTATGGTGAAGTCGGCAATGACCACCCCATTGCCCCTGTAAACAAATACCATGCCGATAATCTGGAGCAGCGAAAATATGATCCGGACAAAGCCAGATATTATATGAAAAAAGCCGGTATGCTCGATCACGTCTTTAATCTGCATACGGCCGAAGCGGCATTCGGCGGCGCCACCGACTCATCGATTATGATAAAGGAACATGCGAAAAAAGCCGGCATCAAAATCAATGTTGTCCGGGAACCGGATGACGGGTACTGGAGCAATGTCTGGATTAAAAAAGAGTGGTGCATGTGTTATTGGGGCGGACGTCCCGTTGAAGATATGATGTTTACCGTGGCATATCAGTCCGGAGCGCCCTGGAATGACACGCACTGGTCGAATAAGCGGTTTGATGAGCTGCTTATTGCCGCCAGGGCCGAACTTGACACGGATAAACGTGGAAAAATGTATGCGGAAATGCAGGAGATCTGCAGAAACGACGGCGGAACGGTGGTTCCCATGTTCAACCAGATGGTTGAAGCCAGTTCAGACAAGGTTACCTTTAGCGGCCCGCTTTCCGGCTTTATGGCGCTGGATGGTATGCGCATTTGTGAACGCTGGTGGATGGCCTGATCCCGCCCACAATCCGCGTAACAGCAACACCGGAAATACAGCACATCAGTACTCCCGCCGCCCTTTCTTGCGGAGGGCGACGGGCACAAAATAACCGGATATATCCCTTCCATAACAGGCAATCTTTAATAATATTATTTTAGCGTCCGGGTGCGTGGCGCCGGCAGGTGGCAGATGATGCCTATAGCCCATACTTTTTCATCTTT
>Ga0307990_1003296_pt1 | contig 12398 bp, 5 predicted proteins | sample EllFjometagen129_FD_203168 | JGI IMG/M metagenome (GOLD analysis project Ga0307990, IMG submission 203168) | Marine microbial communities from Ellis Fjord, Antarctic Ocean - #129 | ecosystem: Environmental > Aquatic > Marine > Unclassified | place: Southern Ocean | collected 2014-10-08
AAAGTGATCTGCTTTTTCGATGACAGAGAAGCAATGGCCATGCTCTTACCTCCTTACTTTATTGAGATGCCTTACTTCGGCAGTATACTTTAGTTGTCTAAGAAATCAAAGCGATAATCCGCAAGAAGCGTTCATTCCGAACCAGTTTCGTCTTTACAAAAAAGCTACCCTCTGAGAGGCTCGTATTTGCCGTTTCCGAGATCGAGCCGACTAAGAGGACGCCTCTATTAGGAAGCCCGCGTTCAGGGTCTTCTGGTGCCCCATGCAGTGAAGTCCTTGCCTGGCAGGGTATAAATTGGCGTGGTTCCCTGCATCTTCGATCTCATCGGTGTTGCAACACAAGAGTTCTTACGTTGCTAATTCCCAGGGGGTGCAGCATCACCTCAACGCAAGTGCTCCTGTGCTGTCAAAAGGCCTTCCTGAGCAGGCTTCCAAACCAGCGAATTGCGTTGACTAGCTCAGCAGTAAGAGAGCTCGTTCTCTCGTAGCTCAAGGAGACGATGTAGCTGTCCGGCAGGGCGTAGTGGAGAAGATAGGCGAAGTCTATCCGTAGATCCTTCCAGTGGACTGACATACCCATGCTGCTCCAGTCGCGATTAGTCCCCGCACGAAGAACGATAGGGTCAAAGCCCGTGTATTCGCACCCCATCCGGACGCAGCGAATATCACCACGCGTAATCAGGTTCTCCGTGAAGTCGATGCAGTAGGTGACCTTGTCAAATCGCCAGGCTATCCCCACAGCCATATCTGATATCCACGGTTCTATGTGGTCGTTACTGAATCGGGTGCCGGTGTTCAGGATATTTCGCCACACGATCCCGTAACTACGCGGACCCTCTTGAAAGAGAACAGATGGACTGAGTGCAAGCCCGAAGCCCTGTGTAGGAGAAGCAAGGCCATACCCTTTGACTTGGAGGCCGAGGGAGAAGTTGCCGGTCAGTTGATGGTCCCATCCCAAAAGGAGTCCCATACTTGCGTAGCGAAAGTTGCCGATGGGGTTTCCGTAAAGGTCGCGCTTCTCAAGGGTATCCGAGTCGAGGATCGAGAGATAACCTCCCCAACCTCGTTCCGCTGCGCCAAGCACACCATAGGAGTAAGCGTCGAACGGTCGGGTGAAGAGGGAAGAGTATTTCGTTTTCGAGAGTTGCGGAAGCCCTGCGGGGTTGTAGAATACGGCGGCCTCGTCGTCGGCCAAGGCAATGAATGTGCCGCCCATGCCAAGACTCCGCGCTGATACTCCAAGCTCGAAGATCGAGGCGGTGCTGATGTAACTGTCATCAGCCAGAGAAGGCAGCACTATACAAAGGCTCAAGATAAGCCCGATTCCTACCCATGCCCCCCGCATTACAGTTACCTCCTCTTATCGCTGAATTACCATCTTCTGGGGTGGAGAATAAGTTACGGTTCCATCTGCATGCTCCATTTCCACGAGATAAATGTATAAACCAGTCCCAAGCAGTCTCCCTTGATCATCTTCTGGTATCCATCGTCCGGCTCCTGGGTAACGATCTGCCATTCCGTCAAGCGGGATGCTCACTAGCAACGCCCCATCAATGTCGAAGATCTTGAGGGCGCAGCCCACAGTGTCATCAGGAAGGTTAAGCCAGAAGATGCAGCCTTCGGGTGAGACAGGGCTGGGGCCGTGATTCACGAATTGTGCAGCAGGAACGACGCCGCTAATTCGCTCAATGCCTTCGTCAGTCATCCTGATTATGTACGCCCCCTGTGGGGCATCTTTGACAGGGATATCGTGTGCTAAGACAATCTCTGTATTACGAGCGTGATCATGAATGATCAGCGAGTATGTACTATTTGGATTCGCGTCCGTTTCTGGTATGACCTTTACTTGGTAGACTCCTGCTTTGGGGTGTAAAACCCCGACTATGCAGTCGGACGAACCATCCCCATTCAGATCGTCTACTATATAAAGGGCTTCAGGAACCTCGTTTTCTTCTCTGCTAATGATCATCCCATCCGGGTCAGTAACCACAATATGCACTGGACAGGCTGCTCTAAATTCCAGTCCTCCTCCTCCAGGGCTTTCCTCGCAATGTCTGCCCTTAAAGTATGTCGTCGGGCTATCGTGAATTTCTTTAGGGGTGACAGCTTCATCGAAGACTAGGATGTGTTCTACATGTTCAAGGTTGACACCTTGATTGAAATATGCAGCCCATACTAATTCGCTACAGTACCAGCTTGCCGAATTTGAGCTTGGGTCTTTTTGGGTCCAATCTCGGTCGTAAGGTTTTCCTCTCTGTTCCTTCGCAAAACTTATGGCTCCTGCTATTGCCGCCGAGGCCGAGACTCCAAGTAACGTTGCTTCTTTTCTATGAGGATAGTCCCATGTCGAGATGTTGCTTTCATACACACCTTGGCTCTTATTTGCTTCTATTACTTTTCCGTTTACTGTGTATATTCCCACATGCCCAGCCAGCCCAGCCAGAAACGTGGGATCGTAAAGTATGTCGCCTGGGGAAACATCCCGTCGCCACGCAGCTAGATCGAGAACAGAAAAGGATACTTCAGAAGTATCATAAACGACTTCATTCGCGATGTCCGAGACGGAGAACAGGATGGTATGAATTCCAGGAGTATCAATGTAATCTGAAAGTGGGGCTACAACATGGAGCGCAGTAGTACTGGTAAACCTATCCACGTTAAGAACTTCAGTCGCAATTGTTGTGTTTTCCGGTAGCATCTTTGCCTCTACAGTGAGCTGAATGCGAGCGTCTGTTGCATTGCTAACTAAAACGCCGTCGAATTCTAGAGTACTCCCCATTGTAACAGCATATCCAAACCGGTTGCTGGCATCCGTGGGGAAGTGGAAGCTTCCTTCTTGATCTATCTGATAGTGGTAGCCCTCTGGATAAGGCTCTGAGCCGTCCCACTCGAGCTTCAGCGCGGAGCCTTGTTCAGAAAATCTCAAATAGAACATGTCCCCCAATGGAGAAACAGTGATAGGCATGCTACCTGAAACATCAAACATGCCTTGGCGCGCGTATATGAGAAAAGCATCAATGGTAGAAAGACTTGATATTGCTTCAAAGAACTCATCCCACGTCATCTTTTGGAAAATTGCATCTCCTGTGAGTTCTGCAATGTTCTGAGGATCATGAAAGTAAATGTAATCCATAGACTGGTCTCCGGAAGCACCAACGACTACTATCACATGCCCTATACTAAATAGGGCCGTCCATACGGGGCCCCATTCCAGAGATTCGACAATGGTTTCCTTGATCGCTGTGTTGCTTTCTTTGAGATCCCGGGCCCACGCGTCTTCATGCCCGTTGTCATAGTATTCTTCTAAGTAATTGTGAAATTTGTAAGGCGCCCAAATGAAGTTGAGTCCATCATTAGGGCCAGCGTTGAACTCGTCTGCCGCAGCGATTTCCCAGGGTTCCTTTTCTATACCGAAATAGCTTAAAATCATGGACGCACACGTTGCCCAGCACCAACTAGTAGAGCCCTGGTGCTGAAAGGGTACGTCCAGCAGAGCTATTGCAGGAAGGCCCGTGTTCGCGTTAGCGCCTTCTACAACGGCCTTCTGCCAGTTACCCGAAGTGTCCTTGCTGAAGACAGCGTAGTAGTAAGTCCGGCCGTTTGTCAATGCTCCATCTACGCGAGTTTCCTGACGGCCTGGGGTTGCCACGTCAATCGTAATTCTGGTGTCACCATCGGTATGGCTGCTTGGATAACCATCTGTCTTACACTTCACTATTACCCGATCCAGGTCGCTATCCGAGGGATTAGTCCAGGTCAAAGTGGATTGACGATCTTCCCCATCGGAAGCGGTGAAGTCTTGGATCAAGGCGGGCGGAGTGGTATCAGCGGCAGGAATAGTGAAATCAGCTTCTGCCAAGGCGTTGCCACCAAAGTCAACCCAGTTGCTGGCCAAGGCGTGCTCGTCGATCGCCCGAGCTCGCCAGTGGTAGTCGCCTGAGATTAGCCCATTGGCTGTGCAAGTGGCTTCGATCCCGCTTGAGACGAGGCCACTATCCTTGAGTCCGCCTTGGGTGTCGTCGAAGTTTCCGTCGAACTCATCGAGTCGCCGCAGCTCCACCTGGAGTTTAACCGTGTCGCCATCGGGGTCAGTGACAGTCCCCTTGAAGAATACGGTGTCCGTGCTCACCGCGTCCCCAACAGGGATCGCAGTCCCTTCAGGCAGGAGCTGGGTCAAATTGGCGGGTGGATCGGGTGGGTGGTTTTCGTGTTGTTGAATCGTAACTTCCCTTACAGTCGAACACGTTGCGCCACCTGCGTCCGTTACCGTCAGCGTTACGTTATAACTCCCAGGCAAACCATACTGGTGAGTTGGGTTCTGCACAGAAGAACCCCCTCCGTCCCCGAAATTCCATGACCAAGCAACGATCTGGTCACCGCTGGTTGATTGATCAATAAACTGGACAATATCAGCTGTGGTGGGGTTCGTAGGACTAAAACTAAAGGCTGCTGCAAGAACAGGGGGTTGACCTACAACAACATCGATGCGCGCATAGCACAGACTGGTGTCACCAGCGTCATCTCTTACCTCAGCCCACACCTCTTTCTCTCCGGTTGTCGCCAGTACCCAAGCCTTAGTTTTGGTAATGTGATTCCAATCCCCGGATGAGGTATTCCAATCATACCAGTCAGTCACTGGCCCCTCGCGATTCCCATTCAGGTAATCGTCGCTTGAAAAGCGCACGTGAGTGATGTTGGTGTCAACAGTCGACACCTGGATATAGATATCAAAAAACTCGCCAACCTCGATTTCATCAATCTGTGAGCTGGTTCCTTGCTCGCGGAGTTCCACAGCACATTCTAGGAAGCTACTGATCTTAAACATCGGCGCCAAGATCTCACCTGACTGACTTACACAAGCACCAAATATATTCTGGGGATCAGAGCAACTCTGCCCTGTCCAAGTCACGAGCCAACTGCTCTCCCCAAATGCAGCGGAAATGGGACGCCAACCTAACCCAATTATATCGGGAAGCGACTGAACCGAAGCTGATGGGGCTACAAGTACCCCTTTAATATGAGGGGTTTGGTACGATCCCTGCGCCGAAATTTTGACGGCCAGCCAGCCAGTTTCCCCAAATGCCACTGCGGGATATACCATCCCCAGTAGATCAAGTCCGTCCGGATCCAAAACCACCCCGGCAGGACTTACACGAGCACCATCACCACCTGGACCGTGCCAAACAACAAGGTAGTTCTCCTCTCCGAAGGCTAGTTGGGGGTACATTTGAAAATTTTCTGCAATGGTTATCGGAAAACCTTCTGGGTCCAAGACCTCGCCTGACTGCGTTACCCGAGCGGCATAGATGTCCCCCTCATAGCTAGGTTCGTCACGGCTATCTTGCCATACGACTAACCAGTTTACCCCATCAAAAGCCACTGAAGGCCTGTGCTGGATATTTGCAGCTGTTGATATGGGAATACCTTCTGGGTCCAACACCTCGCCTGATGGAGTGATTCGGGAAGCATAGATGTCTCTATTATCAGAACCATTGCGATAGTCTGTCCAAACAACAAGGTAACTTGATGTGCCGAAAGCCACTGCAGGATTAAACCGGTAGCTCTCTCCGGCTGATATGGGAATACCTTCTGGGTCCAGGATCTCCCCTGATTGGCTCACTCGACCTGCGTGAATAGCGCCAACACTATCTTTGTTTTTATCCCACACAACAAACCAGTTTGTACCATCAAATGCCACCGCAGGATGCGCCTGATAGTTGGTGACGGACAGAACGATTGCTGGAGTGTCTAGAACATCACCAGATTGACTAACGCGCGAGCCGTAGACATCGTATGAACTACTCGCATGACTCCCACACCATACGACAAACCATGTTGTTTCGCCAAAGGCAACTGAAGCATTACCCGTTCCAAAAGCAGAAAAAGAGAGGAATATAAGGACCGCAATCAAGAAAAGCAGCCCAAGAAACTCTTCACGCATATGTGTCATTGCCACACGACAACAGAATCCTCTTTCATTTGCTTTCAAGGCATTTCTCCAGCGTGGCACACTTCCATTTTCAACCCCTAACCGCACGCCATCATATCACTAATTGAACGCACAAAACAAGACTTCGGCAACACAACACAATATGTATTGTGTTACGTGCCTGTTCGCTTCAGCCTTAAGAGCAGACTGCCTTTCGTAACGACACTCCCGCGATTGTGAACCAACGTCCAAAGTTACTCGGTTGGCAAACAACTCAACATAGGTGGTGAGAACAACGCGTTATGTTGCGTCCCAAAGAGAGACAAGCCCTCTCACCAGCGGCACAGGGACTTCATAATCGACTGAGAGCCTCTGTATTCCCTCCACGCGATCTGAGAGGAGGTCGAGATAGGGCCAAAATGAGCGTTTTCTGCGGCCATAAAAAGGGAGAGTCCCTAGAATCCCCCTTGTGAATAAGGCCGCTTTTTGTCGACCCCGTATCCCGCCCCTTGTATACTGCGTGATATAGGTCGTAAAATGTAGATTATGCGGCCTCAACAATGAAAGGAGGAGACATGGCCAGGGCAAAGAAACTCCCTACAGTTCTGACAGAAGACGAACAAGGGCGGCTCTTGGAGCAGCCTAACCCTCGTTACCCCACCGGTGAGCGTAACGGAACGATGCTCCGGTTGATGCTCAATACCGGGCTGCGGTTGGCGGAAGTGACTGGTTTAAAGTGGCACGATGTTGATCTCACCACAGGCAAGCTGATGGTTCGCCAGGGAAAGGGGAGCAAGGATCGTACCCTTTGGGTGGCGGAAGGCGACATCGACCGCCTGAGAAGCTGGCGGGAACGCCAGGCGGCGGAGTGTGACGCGTGCGAGCATGTGTTCACTACACTGAAAGGGAAAGCGTTAGGGCATCGCTACGTGCAGCGGATGGTGAAGCGGTACGCAGTCAAGGCCGGGATCGACAAGAACGTCTCGCCCCACACCCTGCGCCACTCGTTCGCCACAGACCTCTACCGCGAGACAAGCAAGATTCGCCTGGTGCAGAAGGTGCTTGGGCACTCAGACCTCTCCACCACGATGATCTACACGCACATCTTCGACGAGGAGGTGGAGAGCGCTCTCAAATCCTTTCGCCAAGCGCCGGCGGTAGCGGTCTAATAAAGAAAGGCCTGTAAACTGATTCCTGACTTTGTCCAAGAGGCTATGCTATGACATGAAAATTGTGTAGCATCAAGCTGCACCAGCATATAGAACTATTCCTGGCTACGTTACCGGACATACCTTTTTGTTGGTATAGTGGCATAAGACACGAATCCTGACAGGAAATCACAGAGATTGGTGAATTCCTTCCGAAAGCTCGGAGTTGCCGTCTTGGAGAGCAATCCATCCTAGGTAGGTGGAGTTGCAGGAAAGCCTCCTGGCTCGGGAGGCCCAGGAGGGGGAGGCTCACCACTAAATGCTCCTTCTGCGTCATCCCGCGTGTAGCTTCTGCTTAACTGTCCCACTGCGTCAACTGCAAATACAAAGTATGTATAAAATGTATTTATAGTTGCATGCAAGTCAATGAAAGAAAATTTTCCTTGAGTCTCTGCAACAGTGGCTATCTCGTAAAGCTCTGATTTATCCTCGATGTTCATACGGTAAATTCTAACACCAACAGCATCACTCCCTGGGGGGTGCTCCCAAGAGATCTGAACATCCTCCGTGCAGAGTCGGTGTGCATCCACGTTGTTGACCACTGGCGGAAGGGTATGTTTTCCTGGGTCGCCTCTTCCGCTTGCCTCCATCATCGCACGGTAGAAGTTAACGCGCCCTATGCCCGGGAAGTTTATACCATCACACGTCTCTTTGATGATGTCACGCACATTGTCGACCGAGGCGGTATTGTCAAGCGAGAATATCAGTGCCGCAAGGCCCGTAACCGCTGGTGCTGCAATACTTGTGCCCCAATATGGCCCCGTCGCGCCTCCCCTGATTGTCGTGTACAGCGGTTCGGGAGCATACACTGCTGTGCTGCCATAGCATGATGGGCCACCGGGCTGCTTGCACCTATCATCGTCAGGATTCGTTCCACCAACGCCTAATACCGTGTCGTACCTCGCAGGATACTTCAGAGATGCTTCACCTGTGTTACCAGCACCGGCAACTACGAGGCAATTATTGTCGTACGCATTCTGGCACGCCAGCCCTATCCCTAGCGTGAAACGATGTCTGCTTGAATAACTCACATTTATAACATTAGCCCCTTGCTTGACGGCTCTGCATATTCCAGCAGCTATCACAAACGCCCACCGGTTGATCTTGATAACAATGAAGTAGGCGTTTGGTGGCGCAATACCACGCAACCATCCATTTCCTTCTCTTGCTGCCATCACGCCCAGAACAGTGGTGCCGTGCCCATTCATATCCTTATTACTACTGTCATCCTCCATATCGCCCCACAACCCGTAGCTCCATCCTTCATCAACTTGGCCAACCAACTCGGGATGGTCTGTGTCGTATCCTGAATCTACCACAGCGATTTTGACCTCGTCACTACCAGCAAGATCAAGACCAAGTTCAACGCGCATCTTATTCCAGCCCGGGTTGAGCTGCTCGTGAAACTCGTAATCAGGCACAGCCGTTGGAGTTCCAGTGAGAGGCTCAGCAAGATACTCAGGTGCGACTTGCTCTACCTCTGGGATGGCAAGGAGCGCATTCGTGACCCCTTGCGAATCTGCGCCGGGGTCCAGAAGTATCTGGAACACACCCAGGTCCTCAATCCATCCAACAACTTGTACCGGAAGATGGGCCAACAACGTTTGCGCCTCTTGCAAAGATGTGTTGGGGGCAAAGGCTACCTCGAGCCTGGAGGGCAAAACGTCTGTTGCCTGCTCCACGTCCTCCCATTCCTGAAGAGGATAAACTGCGATGTCGCTAGAATCGACCATTATGCCTATCTTCGCAGTGATTACGCGCCCATCTTCCATTGTATGCGTTGACCACACTTCGTAGTATCCTGATTCTGTGTAAGTGTGTGTTACCGTTTGCCCGGTGCCCGTTGTGCTATCTCCGAAGTCCCACAGATATTCTGTGCCATCTGATTTAGCGGTGTATGCATAGCTACCCGGGAGTTTGCTTGCTTTGGCTAGGAAGGTCACTTCAAGGTTTGGCCTGCCTGCCAATGGAGTCGCATCTATCCACAATTGAGACGAGCCGACGTTACACGACATACAGGAACTTAGCAACGCAAGAACAGACCAGAACATCAACAAACAAAGAAGAAGATGGCTACGCCGCATCAATACCCCCGTGCCCCACTATTTGAGAAATGCAATGGATAACCTGCACCACTCTAGTAACTTAGTTCTGCTAAGTCAACTATTTGACTGCCCTTTTAGGCAAAGGAACCGCGGTTTGGTTCCAAATCGCAATTCCTTGATTAGCTCGATAAGGGTCGAAACGAGTCGCAACACAAGGTTTCTGTTGTTGCGAGAAAGTAGAGAACGCGCTCAAATCCTTTCGCCAAGCGGCGGCGGTAACGGTGTAAGTGTGTGTTTATCTGAGGTGGCCGCTTCCCGTATGTAACAAAAGGGTAGTTGTGTTATATAAGGACCATGCAGCACACAGAGCAGCGGAACCTAGGTCAACTCCATTATGTTTTTAAAGCGCTATTCCAAGTAGACTGCCCAACCAGCTAAGCGCCTTGAGTAACTCAGCAGTAGGAGAGGTTGTGCTCTCGTAGCTCAAGGACACAATGTAGCTATCAGGAAGGGCGTAGTGTAGAAGATAGACGAAGTCTATCCGTAGATCCTTCCAGTGGACTGACCCACCCACGCTGCTCCAGTCCCGGTTAGTGCCCGCCCGCAGAACGATGGGGTCGAAACCCGTGTATTCGCAACCCATACGCACACAGCGAATATCACCGCGCGTGATCAGGTTCTCCGTGAAGTCGATGCAGTAGGTGAGCTTGTCGAATCGCCAGGCTAGACCTACAGCCATATCTGATATCCACGGTTCCATGTGGTCGTCACTGAATCGAGTGCCGGTGTTCAGGATATTCCGCCACACGATTCCGTAACTGCGAGGGCCTTCTTGAAAAAGAATAGCCGGGCTTAGTGCAAGCCCGAAACCCCGTGTAGGATAAGCAAGGCCATAACCTTTGACTTGGAGGCCGAGGGAAAAGTTGCCAGTTAAGCGGTGCCCCCATCCCAACAGGAGCCCAGTACTTGTGTAACGAAAGTTTCCGGTGGAGTTACCGTAGAGGTCGTGCTCTTCCAGGGTATCCGAGTCGAGGATCAAGCCATAAGCTCCCCAGCCTCGTTCCGCTACGCCCAACACCCCATAGGAGTAAACGCCGAACGGTCGGGTAAAGAGGGAGGAGAATCTCGTTTTCGAGAGTTGCGGAAGCCCAGCGGGGTTGTAGAACACGGCCGCTTCATCGTCGGCCAGAGCGATTAACGCCCCGCCCATTCCCAACGCACGGGCTGACACTCCAAGCTCGAATATCGACGCGGTGCTGATGTAGCTGTCATCAGCCAGAGCAGGTAGCACCATACAAAGGCTTAAGAGAAGCCCGATTCCTACCCATGCCCTCCGCGTCATTACACTGCGCCTCCCTTTACCGCTGAACTACTATCTTCTGGGGTTTGGAATAAGTTACGGTTCCATCCGCATGCTCCACTTCCACTAAGTAAAGATAGAGACCGGTGCCAAGGAGCCTTCCTTGATCGTCTTCGGGTATCCATCGCCCTGCTGCTGGATATCGATCAGTTGTTGGATCGAGCGATATACTGACCAGCAACGCCCCATCGGTGTCGAAAATCTTAAGGGTAGCATCCACGGGATCATCAGGTAGACATAGCCAAAAGACACAGCCGTCCGAAGTAACTGGATTTGGGCCAAGGTTTATGAAGTAGGTACAGTTTATCACCTCAATCTGGTTTTCAGTGGTGTTGCTCGCATTACCATCGTCCGTTACAGTGAGCTGTACTGTATAAATTCCGCCCATGGCGTATGCGTGAGTTGGGTTCCGCGCCGAAGAGCTTCCAGCATCGCCGAAGTCCCATATCCATGAGGTTATAGTACCGTCCACATCGTTGGAGAGGTCAGTGAATTGCACTGATTCGTCAGCAAGCGGATGGACGGGTGCGAAGGCAAAGTCAGCGTTAGGACCTATATTCGTTACTGAGATATTATGGCTGACACTGCCTGTAGCCCCATCATTGTCGGTCACTTGTAGGGTTACGGGGTACGTACCACCGTTGGCGTACTGGTGGGTCGGATTCTGGAAAGCGGACGTCGTTCCATCCCCAAAGGTCCATGACCAGGACGCAACTGTGCCGTGTGGATCAGTTGATTGATCGGTGAACCGGACTGTCTCCTGGGTTGTAGGCTCGGTCGGCGAGAAGATGAATCCTGCAGGCGGTGGAAAGTTTGTCGCAGAGTTATGAGCCTTAGGTGTGCCATGAATGGGGTTCTCACCATAGTCTGTACCGTTTTGAGTAATACCGTCGTTGGTGTCCCAGTTTTCATCTGAGTCCGGTTCAAGGGAATCGATGCGTTCCATCGTGTATCTGCCGTCTGGCACCGTTGTCCCGGCAGGCCAGGGGTCACCATTCTTATTAGCGGTATCAATAACCGTATATGAGGGATCAAGTAAGAAGAGCTGTTGAGCGTCGGGGTTATTGAGCACACCTATAAAAACCTGATCCGCGGCGATGTCAGATACAGGGTCGTCGTCGGTGCGTTCGAGCAAAAAGTAGCTGTGAGGCGCAATAGTACCAGAGAGTAGGATGCTAGGGTAGATATCCCCGGCTACCAATTGCCAACCAGTGAGGTCAATTGGCAGATTCGTGTTGTTCTTGAGCTCCATCCATTCATCCTGAGAACGGTACGTAGTGCCCATCCAAGCAACCTCGTTGATCACGACGTTGCGTGGAGAGGGGGCCAGGAAATACACAGCCAACACTATAACCTGGTCGGAATCCGTTTCGCCATGACCGTCCCCAACTGTGAGATCAAAGTCGTAATACCCAGGTTCATCAGCCGTGAAGGTAGGCTTGACAGCGGTAGAGTCTGAGAGGGTCGCCCCGCTTCCTGAGGGTTTGGAGGTAAAGGACCAGCTGTAACTCAGCGTATCGGCAAGATCGGGATCATTGGAGCTCGAAGCATCAAGCTCCACTAAATGCCCGACCTCGACGATTTGAGGAGGGCCAGCATCTGCAGTCGGAAAGTTATTGACACAGTTGTTCTCTTCGCCAGGAGTGGGGGTGTTCTGGGTATAGTTATCGGTGTTCCGCTGGCCACCAGAGCCATTCGGGCAACGCTGGTTAGAGTGGGCATCAGAGTAGCCGGCACCGTCTTCGTTGACTTGAGGTTCTCCCGTATTCAGCAAGACCAGTAGATCAGTATCGTCGCTATGGCCGGTGTCATACACGATCGCGTCGAGCAGGTTGACGGTGGTAATGGCTGTGTCA
>Ga0307990_1003299_pt1 | contig 12392 bp, 12 predicted proteins | sample EllFjometagen129_FD_203168 | JGI IMG/M metagenome (GOLD analysis project Ga0307990, IMG submission 203168) | Marine microbial communities from Ellis Fjord, Antarctic Ocean - #129 | ecosystem: Environmental > Aquatic > Marine > Unclassified | place: Southern Ocean | collected 2014-10-08
ATAATCTCCTTACCTGTTGATCCGTTGTCTGCACACAGTTCCTCCCTTCGGAATGAGTGCAGATTATCGGCTAATGAATCGGTAAGTGTAATTGTCGTTGGCTGGTAAATGTAGTTGTCGCTGGCCACAGTCCGAGCGACGAAAGCGCGTTCATCTGTTTTTCCATGCCGTCCTTCTGATCGAGGAACCACCAGCCGGAGCCGAACTGCATTTTGCCGGGGAACGAGCCGTCCTGATAGTTGCCGATCATCGTCGCAAACAACTCATTATCGACCGGGTTGATATTGTAGAGAATCGTCTTCGCCAGCTGGCTGGTCGAATCGAGCCGGTCGAGCAGGCGCACCATTCCCGGCCCCTGACGGTAATCCGCAATCGAGTCGAAGCCGGTGTCGGGGCCGAGTTTTTCAAACAGACGGCTGTTGTTATTACGGAAAACGCCCACATGAAACTGCTGCGCCCAGCCGCGCGCGTGGTTCATCTTTCCAACTTCACAGAGGAACCACGCCTCGAATTTTTCACGATCCGGAAGAGCAAGTTCTTCGCCAGCCATCGCGCGCTGGAAAATGGACTCCAGCTCTTCAGGCGTCGAATCGGCATCCGGCACATACGCCACGCCATGGTCGGACAGACGGCAACCGACCGAATGAAAGTATTCATGCCGCTGATCAATGGCTTTAATTAATGCCTCAGCCCCATTGATCTCCACCTCGGAAACCTGACTAAGGTTTCCGATATACTTTTTCCAATCCTTGGAAAAAGTCATCGCCTTATCGGGGCGGAAAGTCGGAAGCACTTTGATCTCGAATCCTTCATCCTGAAGCTGTTTGTGCCAGCGCAAGTCGTCAACCGGATCATCGGTGGTGCAGACGAGTTTTACATTCATCTTGCGCATCAGGTTACGGGCCGAAAACTCCGGCGTGCGCAATTTGGCCGTGCACTCCTCATAAATCTCTTCCGCCGTTTCCGGGCTCAACAGCGTATCGACATCGAAATACCGCTGAAGCTCAAGATGGGTCCAGTGATAGAGAGGATTGCGAATCGTCTGCGGAACGGTTTCCGCCCATTTCTGAAATTTTTCGCGCCACGAGGCATCACCGGTCACAAATTTTTCGGCCACCCCGTTGGTGCGCATCGCGCGCCATTTATAATGGTCTCCGCCCAGCCAGCACTCGCCGAGGTTGTCGTACTGCTTGTCCTCCGCGACTTCCTGCGCCGACAGATGGCAGTGGTAGTCGTAGATCGGCATCTTCGCGGCATGGTCGTGATACAGCGTTTTTGCCGTCTCCGTCTGGAGTAAAAAGTCAGCATCCATAAAGGGTTTCATACGTTCGTTCCTCTCTATTCAGTCGAAGGTCAAAATGTCGAATGTCGCAGGTCCCTTTCCCCTAGACCTTGGCCTTTTCGACATGAGACCTTTGACGGCGACACCGCCGCCCTATTCCTCAAATTTTTCCTTATACGCCCAAAGGCCAAGGGCGGGATTGGAAATGTAGAAAATCTCTTCGCCGTCCGGCAGAATGTTGAATCCATCTTTCAGCTCGTCCGGATTGTAGCGCGCGGCCATTTCTTCATAGGACACCGCGCCAAAACCGACGGATCGAATTTCTTCCAGACTCATGTCCGCACCGGGACAGTAGGTAATGGAAAAACGCCCCTCGGATGAGCCGTGAATCAGATGGGCGGCCGCACCGAGATTGCTGCGTAGCTCTTCGTCCTCTTCCACCGCCTTGAGCGTAGCGGGGGTTCCTTTGTAGCCAAACTTGCGAATGAGTTTGTCGATCGTCGGGTCTTCGCCGAACTCTTTGAGCGCGGGCGCCAGCACGATCAGCTCGCCGCCATCGGCGATCGCCATGCGGGTGCGGTAGACCGACTTGTTGCCGAGCCAGGTGCTCTGAAATTCGTGCGGATCGAGAGTTACGACCACTTTCTTCGGTTCGCGGTCGAGCAAGGTGATGTTTACCTTGCGCGCCAGCTTGCACGCTTCGTTATAAACGTCTACATCGTCGCCGGCATAAAAGCCGCGCATATGCATTTCGCCCGTGGAATAGTCCTGCTCCATCACCGTCAACATATAGGTGATCGGCAGATCGGAGAGAAATGTTTCAACTGCATAGTTAAAGAGTTTTCGGACCGGCGTATCGGTCTGCCCTAGGATTGTCTCCATATTACAAACCGCGCCGAGAAAGTGCGACTTGTTGATAATGTCTGACCCGCCCGCGCCGACAACAATGTTCTTCGTGTAGTTGGCCATGCCGACTACTTCGTGCGGCACCACCTGCCCGACCGACAAAATCAGGTCGTAGCCGTCGAACAGCATCTTATTCACTTCGACGCCGACGGTGTAATCGACTTTACCGCCCGACAACTCGGAAAGCATTTCGCCATCGATCAGTCCCTTGCAAACCACCTCGTTGCGCCAGTCGTGCACCTTGAATTTTTCCAGCGGAATGGTGTCTCCAAACATCATGCGTAATTGCGCTTCCGTCATCGGGTTGTGCGTTCCAAGGGTTGGAAGAATATCCACCTGCACGCCTTGTGAAGTCAGCTTTTCATACACAATGGCGGTGATCTCCCCGGCACGCGAATTCAGCCGCGTGTGATCCGGCGGAAGGATAAGAACCCGTTTCAACTCACCCGAACGCGACGAAGACGTCGCGTCTACGCTTTCGAAAACCAGATCCCGCAGTTCGTCCTGCGTGATCGAAACATTCTTTCCGGATCGATTAATCATTAGACGATGTAGGTTGAGGCGGCGGTATCGCCGCCACGGCCGGTCCAGTTGGTGTGGAAGAATTCGCCGCGCGGTTTGTCGAGCCTCTCGTAGGTGTGCGCACCGAAGTAGTCGCGTTGCGCCTGCAGCAGGTTCGCGGGCAGGCGGGCGGCGCGGTAGCCATCAAAGTAGGCCAGCGCTGCGCTGATGGCGGGCATCGGAATACCGAGTTCTACGGAGGTCATGATGACACGGCGCCAAGCCGCTTGTGCATTTTCAACCGCGTCTTTAAAGAACGGAGCGAGCAGCAGGTTGACGAGGTCGGGATTGGTGTCGAACGCCTCTTTTATGTTTCCGAGGAAAACCGAACGAATAATGCAACCGCCGCGCCACATCAGTGCGATTTCGCCGTTTTTTAGTTCCCAGTTGTACTCTTTGGCTGCTTCGCGCATGAGCTGATAACCCTGTGCATAGGAAACGATTTTGGAGGCATAGAGCGCCTGCTTGAGATCGGCGATCAGCGCGGCCTTGTCGCCGTCGAATTTCACATTCGGGCCGCTGAGCACCTTGGAGGCTTCAACGCGTTCGTCTTTGAGCGCAGAGAGGCAGCGTGCAAAAACGGCTTCGCCGATGAGGGTCAGTGGTTGACCCAAATCTAGAGCGGAAACGGCGGTCCATTTGCCGGTTCCCTTCTGCCCGGCGGTATCGAGAATCTGATCGATCACGGCTTCGCCGGCTTCGGTTTTGTAGCCGAGGATATCGCGGGTGATTTCAATGAGATAGCTATCGAGCTCACTGGTGTTCCACTCGGTGAGCACCTCGTGCATCTCTTCATTGGAGAGACCGAGGCCCTCTTTCATCATCTGGTAGGTTTCGCAGATCATCTGCATGTCGCCATACTCGATGCCGTTGTGAACCATCTTCACAAAGTGGCCTGCGCCATCGGAACCGACCCATTCGCAGCAGGGTTCACCCGCATCGGTCTGTGCGGAAATCTTCTGGAAAATCGGCTTCACAGCCTCCCACGCGGCGGGCGAACCGCCGGGCATGATGGATGGGCCGAGCAGTGCGCCCTCTTCGCCACCAGAAACCCCGGTGCCAATGTAGAGCAGTCCTTTACTTTCGACGTACTCGGTGCGGCGGATGGTGTCGGGGAAGTGCGAGTTGCCGCCATCGATGATGATGTCGCCCTCTTCGAGGTACGGGATCACCTGATCAATAAAACTGTCGACCGGCGCACCGGCTTTAACGAGCATCATCACTTTGCGCGGGCGTTCGAGCGAGGCGCATAACTCTTCGATGCTGTGCGCACCGATGAAGTTTTTATCCGCACCGCGGCCGGCGATAAATTTATCTACTTTTTCGACCGTGCGGTTAAACACCGCTACGGTGAACCCCTTGCTTTCCATGTTGAGAACGAGGTTTTCGCCCATCACGGCCAATCCAATCAATCCGATATCTGCTTTCATAATCAAAACTCCTTCGTTGTTTTTCTATGGAGTGTTGGAGTGCGGGAGTAATGGAGTATTGGCTCTGCGCTGTGCATGCCGACTCCCCTACTCCACCACTCCCATACTCCACTACTCCATCGTTCCCTATCTCTTAACTCGTGCGTTGCCGTCCCAAATGCTCCAAAGCTGATCCTCATCTGCGGGCTGAGCGTAGTCGGTCAGCATGGTGGCGGCAAGCGCCCCGCTGGCCCAGCCGAAGCGGGCACACTTTTTGACATCCCATCCTTTGAGAATTCCATAAAGGAGACCGCCGACAAATCCGTCGCCGCCGCCGATGCGGTCGAGCACGCCGATTTCACGCGGTTTGATGACCTCCCACTCCTTGCCGTCGGTAACCAACGCGCCCCACATATGGCTATTAGCAGAAACCACTTCACGAAGCGTTGTTCCGAAATAGGTCGCATTGGGATAAGCGGATTGAACCCGGCCAATCATTTCTTTGAAGCCGTCAATTTTTTCATCGAGTCCGCTCCCTCCGGCCGCCGGTCCTTCAATGCCGAGGCAGAGCTGAAAGTCCTCTTCGTTACCGATCAGGATGTCGCTCAGGGAAGCGATCTCAGCAAACGCGTCGGCCAGTTCTGTTTCCCGACCCTTCCAAAAACTCGCGCGGTGGTTGAGGTCGAACGAAATCAACGAGCCGTGTTTTTTGGCGACCCGTGCAATATCTAGACAGAACTGACTGGTCTTGGGCGATAGTGCGGCGATGAGTCCCGATAGATGAACAATCGTGGCGCCTTCTTCACCGAAGATTCGATCCAGGTCGAAATCATCCACACAAAGCTCGCGGCCGACTTCGCCGGCGCGGTCGTTCTGAACTCGCGGCCCGCGCGATCCCCATCCGCTATCGGCCATGTTGATCTGATGGCGGAAACCCCAGGGATTATCCTGCTCGAACTCCGGCCCTTCAAAATCCATCCGGCGGCTTCCAAGGTTGTCCTTAATGAAATGTGCCACCGGACTGTCTTTGACAAACGCAGTCAGCACGTTGACCGGCATGCCCAAATAGGAGGCAACACTGGCTACGTTGCTTTCCGCGCTGGTGGCCTGCATCTTAAAGGTGTCGCTGCTATGAAAAGGTTGAGATGCAACCGGCGTCAGCCGAACCCCCATGCTGGTGGGAACGATCAGGGAATATTTTTTTGATGTGTTTTTTGTCATGTTTAGACTCCTGTATATGCTGAAAACCCGCCGTCGACAGGGACGATAACGCCGGTGACGAATTTGGCGGCATCGGAGAGCAGATAGTGAATGGTGCCATAAACCTCGTCCTGTTCGCCGAAGCGGCGGAACGGGGTTTTGTTGATGACCTGCTGGCCGCGTTCGGTGTAGGTGCCGTCTTCGTTGATGAGCAGCGCGCGGTTCTGGTTGCTGACAAAGAAACCGGGAGCCAGCGCACAGACGCGGATTTTATCGCCGTACTTGAGCGCCATCTCGGTGGCCATCCATTTGGTGAAGTTGTCGACCGCGGCCTTGGCGTTGGAATAGCCGAGTACGCGAGTAAGGCACTGCGCGGCGGACATCGAGGAAAAGTTGATGACACAACCGAAACCCTGAGCTTTAAATGCCTTGGCGAAGGTCATCGTTGGCATGACCGTTCCCTTCAGGTTGAGGTCGAGTACTTTGGAGTAATCGTCGATTTTCAGATCGAATACATCCTGATCGGGGCCGATGGTCGCGCCGGGCATATTGCCTCCGGCGCCGTTGATGAGCACATCGATGCGGCCGATGTCAGTCATGATTTTTTTGTACACACTGTCGAGCGCGTCCTGATCAAGCACGTTACAGGCATAGCCGCAGCAATTATCTGAAATCTGCTTTGCCTCTGCAACAACTTCATCGACCCGCTCCTGCCGGAGATCCAGATAGATTACATACGCGCCCTGCTCCTGCAGGTATTTAGCCGTCCCGCCTGCCAGTACGCCGGCAGCGCCGGTCACCGCAATCACTTTGTCCGATATGTCGAAAAGATGGTTCATGAGCTCTCCTTTTGTTATTGCCTCAATGGTTTGAGATAAACCTTTCATCACATTTCCGCAAGCGAAAACTTGCTATTTTTTGATCAAAAAACCACTATCTCAAACAATTGAGGAGAGAAAAAGAATGGAATAGTGGAAAACTGGAATAATGGAGTAATGATTTTCCAATGCCTGGAAGCGTTCTCCCTCTTCAACACTCCATCCTTCCAGTATTCCAACATTCCAGAGGTGTTCCTATGGCAGTTAGTCAAAAACAGATTGCAGAGAAGCTGGGCGTATCGATCGCTCTGGTTTCCCGAGTGCTTTCGGGCAAAGCGGCCGAAATCGGCATCGCGCCCGACACCATTGAGCGGGTTATGAGTGCCGCACAGGAAATGGGCTACGTTCCCAGCGCCGCCGCCCTCTCCTTAAAAGGAAAATCCACCCGCACGATTGGCGTTGTGGTCTACGACTTTAAAGATCCTTTCTTCGGAGCCATCATTGAACAACTCCAGATTCAGGCCCACGAGCATAACTATTCACTGATTCTGGCCGGGTTTCTTAACCGTATCCCCGACGAGCAGGATTTGCAGTCGCTCCACAAATACGCGCTCGACGGACTGATCGTGATCGGAACCGATCTAAATGCCGAGTGGTTGAGTAACTTTCAAAACATGCCGGTCGCACGCATCGGGCACGGCGGCCCCGACGAACGGAGCGTCCGCGTGACGGTGGATGAGGACCAGGCGGCCCGCCTGCTGATCGGCCACATCATCGAAAGCGGACGGAAGCGCCCGCTCTATGTTTCTGCAAATCTGCCCGCCCACCGCATCCGCCAGCAAGCCCTCAAGCGGGCCGCCTCGGCTCGCAACATCGAACTGCTCACTGAACAATTCTCTGGATGGGAGGCCTTCGAGGCCGGGGCGCAACTCGCCGGCCTGCATCGTGACGCCGACGCGCTGATTTGCGCGACCGACCAGGTCGCCATGGGCGCACTGCACGCCCTGCACGATGCGGGAATCGCTGTGCCGGAAGACATCGTCGTGACCGGCTTTGATGGCATCGCCGCCGCTGGGCAGTTCATCCCCTCAATCACCACCATCAGTCAGCCCATCGAACAGATTGTAAAACAGGCCTTTGCGACCGTGATTCAGCCCGTCCAGCCGCAGGAAATCCTCCTGCCCGGCCAACTGATCGTGCGCCAAACCGCGTGATTTCCCCACCTCACCGACAACACCGCTGACGGGCGTCGAACTCAACAGGCCATTGATCTCAAGTAAATTCTGTACGGTCGGCGCAGCGCATTGTTTTGCGAGGCATCCCGTTCATAAGCAAGCGGAGGGCGGGTTTCTCTTTTCCAATGCTTGGAAGAGCTGGGCGGCGGTTTTCCAACCCTTAGAAACCCCGCTTCACATTTTTCCAATGCTTGGAAAACGAGCCGCCGATCATCGAGACGGATACTTTTTGAAATGATCGGCCTGCCCGAAGATTTCTTTATAGTGTGCGCGGCCAACCTCTCCCAATTTCCACTTTTTTGCTGTCGAACACAGAAGCCTGTCGCAAGATCGGCTCTCTGCAGACAGTCAGGATGCCGGGCCAACTTTCGGTGCGAATGGGCGTAAAAAATCAAAAGGCGAACCCGGAACGAGTTGCCGTTCCCGCTGGTCTCTTCTTTTCGGAAATACGAAAAGCACTTTCGCCTGCGGCTCAGGTCGCCTTAAGAAAGTTTGGTGCACCGAGCGGGATGGAAATACGAACCCATTCTCCGTTCGCCACATCCCCGCAGGTACCGAACGGGATAGAAATACGAAAAGCGAAAAACCAGGCAAGACCTGCTTCAGGGAGAAGAAACAAAATTGACCCATCTAACACAATCTGCGACCCTTCCCGTATGACATTAATTGACCAACACCAGAGTGAGCTTGCGCAAGCCTGCAGCACCTATAAGGTAAAAAAACTGTACGCCTTTGGCTCCGTGCTATCCGACCGCTTCAACGAGAAAAGCGATGTGGACCTGGCTGTTGATTTTGATCGGGATAGTTTCGAGGGAAGTTTTCTTCAATTTTTGAACTTCAAAAATACTCTGGAAGAAATTTTCCACCGGCATGTGGACCTTGTCCCTCTAGGCAGTATTCGGAACCAAGTTTTTCTGCGCACATTGAATCAAACAAGGCAATGTATCTATGCCGCATGACCCGCAAAAGCTCATTGAAGATATCCGTATCTCCATTCGCGAAATCAATGATTTTGCGACGGGAAAAAGTTCAGCGACTTTGAGTCCGCCCCGTTGCTCCAACGCGCCATTGAGCGAGAAATGGAAATCATCGGAGAGGTCCTGAATCGCCTGATTCGAATCGACGAAGAAAAGCTCGAAGAAATCATCCCGGAGTATCGCTCTATCGTCGGACTGCGAAATATCATCGCCCATGGCTATGACGTTGTGGATCCCATGGTCGTCTGGGACGTTGTCATCAACCACATCCCTGTTCTGTCCGATCAAATTGAGCGGTATATTTAAAAGGACAACTCCGCGCTTTCGATAAATCTGCGTTTTCCTATTCGGAAAGCGTCAGTTTGTTACCGGAATCAAACCACTGCTGAAGAATGATTTTGCAGTATTTGCTTTTTGAAATGGACATAGAGGAGGAGCGGCGCTCCAGCTCATTGGCCATTTTTTTCGGCATGTTGATTCCGATGGTTTGGGTGCCTTTTCCGATTGAATTGGTTGTCATTTTACTATCTCTTGTTTGGTTTACTTCTTACAAATGGATATCCATTTTTCGAGTGCCGCCTGCCAGGCTTCGACATCCTGCGGCTCATAGACCTTCGACTCGTCGGCAAAGGAGTTGCGGATGATTTCGCGGCCTTCGGCCAGCGAGGCGATATCGCCCATGGCGAACATCTGCATGATGATGTTGCCGATGGTGGTGGCCTCAATCGGGCCGGTAATCACCTTGCGCCCCGTTGCATCGGCCGCAAATTGGTTAAGGGTCATGTTTTTGCATCCGCCGCCGACAATCCGCAGCACATGCAACGTCCGGCCGCTCACTCGCTCAAGCGTTTCGAACGTATCCGCATACAGCAATGCGAGACCTTCGTACGCAGCCCGTAGAATTTGCCCGTGTTTCTCAGGCTTGCCCTGCCCGGTGCGGACGCAGGCATCTTGGATGCGGGCCGCCATATCGCCCGGTGACAAGAAGGCATCATCGCTCGGGTCGATCAGGAATTCAAACGGTTTGGACAGCAGTGCCATCTCCGCCATCTCATCCCATGTGTAATCAAACCCCTGCTCCGCCCAGACACGACGCAGCTCCTGAATGATCCAGAGTCCGGAGAGGTTTTTAAGGAAGCGGATCGTGTCGCACACTCCGACTTCATTGGTGAAGTTGGCGGCCAGCACATCGTCATTGATGATCGGTTCCGGCAACTCGGTACCGAGCAGCGACCAGGTGCCGGAGCTGAGGAAGGCACAGTGCTCATTCGGCATGACCGGCACGGAGGCAAAAGCGCTTGCTGTATCGTGTCCGCCGACAGCGACAACGGACAAGCCGCTGGTTTCGCCAATGACGGTGCCGGGATCAACCAGCTCCGCAAACAGGTCGGTGCGGATACCGAGCCGCTTGAGCAGGTCGAATGCCCAATCTTTGGTGACCGGGTTGTAGAACTGCGAGGTGCTCGCAATGGTACGTTCCGCCACCATTTTCCCAGTCAGCCAATAGCTCAGAAGATCCGGAGAGAACAACATCTTGTCAGCCACCTGATACTGGACAGAACCCTCTAAAGACATCGCCATGTATTGATAGAGCGAGTTGAGCTCCATAAACTGAATACCGGTCTGGGCAAACACCTCTTCTTTCGGAACTTTTTCAAACACCTTTTCGAACATGCCGACGGTTCGGCTGTCGCGATAGTTGACGGGATTACAAAGCAGCTTCCCATTGGCATCGAGAAGGCCGGAGTCGACCCCCCAAGTGTCGATTCCCATCGAAACAAGGCCGTCGCCATATTCCTTTTTCGCGAGGGCGATCCCTTCCTGAATATTCCGAAACAGATGAACAAAATCCCAGAAGAGCCTCCCGTTAATTTCTGTCGGTCCGTTCCAGAACCGGTTCATTTCCTTAAGTGTCAGCTTACCGTTATCGAGCGTACCGACAATCGTGCGCCCACTGGACGCACCCAGATCCACTGCGATATAATATTTGGCCATATAACTTCTTTCTTTCGGTCTATACTTGTTTTTGCCGGTAGGATTCGACTTCCCAGTTTTCGATGAATTCACGCGCGACATCGGTCATGTAGCTGATGCCGCCGAAGGCTTCCGCCAGCTGCATCACGAGCGCACCGTCCTGCGCCAACTCCAGGGCGAGATCGGCATTGGCCTGAGAAGTTCCGATGCCGCACACCCGCTCACCGCTAACAACAACCTTCGGCGCGTACCCGCGTTCGGCTGGGTAAGCCGCGACATTCTCAGCCGTCAACTCGGCGGTGAAGGGAAAGGCTTTGGAGTACACCAAGTGGTCGGGCGTGATCGGCCCCGGCGCAACGTCGAACAGCCCGGACGAAGCAACGAAGGCAGCATCGTCACCGAACAGCTGTTTAATTTTCACTTCTGTTTCAGGCCTCTCGGGCGATTCAGAAATACCGCCTTCGGCGGCACAGGCTTCCAATGCTTGGAAAATCCCAGCCGTTGAATACGCCTCGGTAATCGCATCCATCACACGGGCGTAGAGCGCGCGGATTTCATCGGCCGTGTCCGCAGAAATGAAGATGCCGTGGTTTTGAAGCACCAGCAGCGACGGCTCTGTTCCATTGGCCGCTTTATAGTCTTCGATACGCTCGCGCACTTCCATACAAAGGGTGTAGCCGGGGTCGATATATTCCACCCACAGCGCATCTGGGAAGAGTCGCTTGCAGGCGGCTTCGCCCTCTTTAGCACAGGTGAGTCCGTTGACAGCACACGGATGGGTGTGCACAACGAACTTCGCCTCGAACACGTTGTGAAGCGGGGCTTCCACCGACGGGCGGCCTGCATCGTTTTCCACCGCATCGGCCATCATGTTTTTCACCAGTTCTTCGCGCTCGGCGGCGACAGCTGGCGTTTCGACTTCGTACAACTCGTTGATTTTCGCGCGGTTCATCTGCACAAAGGTTTCTTCCTTCAGTCCGCCCAGCGTGGTACCGGAGGGCTTCACCCACAAGGTTGACTCATCTTTGACAGAGGTGTTTCCGCCCCCTCCTTTGACATAGTCGACGCCTCCGAATTCGTGCGACAGCTCAACAATCGTTTTTAAATCATTCATTTCAACTCCTCTTAGTCCATGTGAAAAACTTCAACAAGCGGCTTGAATACCGGCATATTGTCCGGATGAACCTCCATCAGGCCCGCCATGTGATCCCACCATTTCTTCACAATTTCGAGATCCTTCAATTCGGCAGCCGTATTGTTATCGGTCAGCTTCTGGAAGGCAAACAGCGTTAGCGACTCCTCGTCGAAATAGATCGAATAGTCGAAGATTCCCGCGTCGGTGTGGGCCTTGGCGAGCTCCGGCCAGATTTCGTCGTGGCGCTTTTTATATTCCTCGACGCACCCCGACTTGAGTTTCATTTTAAATGCATTACGAATCATTACGCCCTCTTTGACAGCACGTCGGTTTCGTAGGCTTCCATATCAGCAAGCCAGTCAGCACCGACCGGCACACCGGCCTTTTCGCAGAGCCTGTCCCAAACTGCCGCGAACGGCATGGTCTTGAACTCTTCCATCAGGCCCAGTCGCTGGGCGTTCTTTCCTTCGGCTTCATAGGACTGCAGCTGAGCGGTCGGGTCGAGCAGTGCGTAAAGGATGCCCTTGCGCGCGGCGCGAGTGCCGGTCACGTAGGCGCCAATGCGGTTGATCGAGGCATCGAAGAAGTCGAGCGCAATCACCACGCGGTCCCAGACATTGCCGCGTTGGATTTCGAGGAAGACGTTTTTCAGGTCGTCATTGAAAAGCGTGACGTGGTCGGAGTCCCAGCGGATCGGGCGACTGACGTGCAGAAGAATCTGATCCAAGAACTGGAGGTGGCTGGAAATCTTACCATGGATGGTTTCGGTCGGATGGAAATGACCCATATCCAGGCACAGCCCCATCTTGCGGCTGATGGCGTAGTCCGCGCAGAACTCTCCCGAGCTGACCACGTATTCTTCGGAACCGATCCCGAAGAGTTTGCTTTCGATAAA
>Ga0307990_1003300_pt1 | contig 12390 bp, 10 predicted proteins | sample EllFjometagen129_FD_203168 | JGI IMG/M metagenome (GOLD analysis project Ga0307990, IMG submission 203168) | Marine microbial communities from Ellis Fjord, Antarctic Ocean - #129 | ecosystem: Environmental > Aquatic > Marine > Unclassified | place: Southern Ocean | collected 2014-10-08
AAGTTTAATCTTGCGAATATTCTTACCTCTGTAGCGGCTGCCCTTTCACTGGGTATATCGAGGGAACATATTGCAGTGGGTGTAGAAAAGGTAAAGACTATTCCCGGCCGACTCGAACGGGTCAATGATCCCGGTGATCCTGCAATATTTGTGGATTATGCCCATACGGAAGATGCCCTGAAACGGGTCCTTGAAAACCTGGTTGAGTTTAAGGAGAGAAAGATTATTACCGTATTCGGATGTGGCGGCGACAGGGATCGAAGCAAAAGGGCCCCCATGGGAAGGGTCGTAATACAACTCAGCGATATCGCCATTATAACCTCCGATAATCCCAGGACGGAAGATCCCCAGGTAATCATAGACGAAATAGTGGGGGGGATTAAGAACAATTCAGTGAAGAGATATGAAGGGGAGAACCTCTATGGAAATAAAAATGGGAAGGGGTACGCAGTAATCCCCGATCGCAGAAAGGCGATAGAATTAGCCGTTTCCATGGCAGACCCTTCGGATATAGTCTTGATAGCCGGGAAGGGGCATGAAGACTACCAGATCCTGGGTACTGGACGAATCTCATTCGATGACAGGATCGTGACACGGGAGGCGCTTGCAAGAAGAAGGGCCGGGGAGAGGGGCCTATGAATATGAATTCCCAGGCGCCATCCTTTACGGCGGGAGAGATAGCGAATATTACGGGAGGAGAACTCCTGAAGGGATCACCGGAAGTACTCTGCAAAGGGGTGTCAACTGATTCGAGAGATATAGCCGCGGGGAACCTCTTCGTTCCCATTGTGGGGGAGAACTTTGACGGACACGATTTTATAGAAAGAGCGATTCAGGGGGGTGCGGCCGGGGTATTGATTCAGAGAGGGAAATGGGAGAAATTAAAAGACCTCGCCATAGATGTGCCCTTCATTTGTGTTGGTGATACTGTAAAATCCCTGGGAGATATCGCGTCTTTCTGGAGAAAACACTTTGATGTCCCTGTTGTAGCAGTGACCGGGAGTTCCGGGAAAACGACGACGAAAGAGATGCTGGCATCGGTTATTTCGCTTTCCCGGAACACCTTAAAAAGCTATGGCAATTTCAATAATCTTATTGGCCTCCCTCTGACTTTTCTTCAGTTGAATGACAGCCATGAGGCCGTCATCGTTGAGATGGGGACCAACAGGAAGGGGGAAATCGAGAGGCTCACACATATTGCCGATCCCGATATCGGTGTTATAACGAATGTAGGTCCTGCCCACCTGGAAGGGTTGAAATCCCTCGAAGTGGTGGCCCGGGAAAAGGGCGATCTCTTTTACACAATGAAAAGGGATGGTGTGGCCGTTGTAAACAGAGACGATGCCGCCATCTGTCATGTGCAGAAGCAATGGATGGGAAAGATTGTAACCTTTGGAATGGGAGGAAATGCCCTCGTTCGTGCAGAAGGTGTAAAGACAAAGGGAGAAGATAAAACAAGTTTCGTCCTTGTCATAGAGAGGAAGAGGAGGCGGATAGATATTGCCGCTCTGGGGAAACATAATGTTTCCAATGCCCTGGCGGCTGCTGCCTGCTCTTGGGCGCTGGGTATTAAATATGATCAGATCTGTTGTGGACTGGAAGAATTCAGGCAGCTGCCGGGACGCATGAGCCGGCAACTGTTAAAAAATGGGGTTTCACTGATCGATGATACCTACAATGCAAATCCTGCATCGATGAGGGCAGCCATCGAGACGATGAACGAGATCAAAGGAGAGAATGAAATTATTGTTGTTATGGGTGATATGCTGGAACTTGGCAATGGTGCCGCTGAGATGCATGAAGAGATGGGAAGATTGATGGCCGAAAGGAATATCGGCAGGATCTTTCTCAAGGGAGATCTGGTTCGGTTTGTGGCGGAAGGTGCCGAAAAGGGGGAATTGGCGAAAGACCGGATCGTCTTTCCGGCAACTCCCGACATGGTGGTAGATTACATTTCCTCATCCGCACGGAGGGGCGACTCTATCTTGGTCAAGGGATCGAGGGGGATGAGGATGGAAGAGTATGTTCAGGCCATCATTAAGGCCTTTGGAGGGACTGGAGAATGATTTATCATCTTTTATATCCCTTAAGCGAGACATACACCTATTTCAATGTCTTTCGCTATATAACATTCAGAACCATATATGCGACTATTACCGCCCTCGTTATATGCTTCGTACTGGGGCCATGGCTTATAGGGAAGCTGCAGTCTCTCCAGATCAACCAGCCCATACGTGATGACGGCCCCGATTCACACCTGTCGAAAGAGGGAACGCCCACCATGGGAGGTATGCTGATAATTTTTTCCGTTGTTATATCTACCATCCTCTGGGCGCGACTCGATATAGATTATATATGGCTTATCCTCATGGTAACGGTAGGATTTGGACTGATAGGATTCTGGGACGATTACAAGAAACTGGTGAGCAGGAGCAGTAACGGTTCATCGGGGAAAAGGCGATTGATCGGAGAGATAATCATAGCCCTTGTTGTAAGCGTTCTTCTCTATATGAAACCGGGCTTCAGTTCGAACGTAACGATCCCCTTCTTTAAGGGCTTTTTGCCCGATCTCGGGTGGGGATACATCATCTTTTCGACCTTTATTATAGTCGGCTGTGCCAATGCCGTGAATCTCACGGACGGACTCGATGGTCTTGCCATAGGCCCGGCCACTATCTGCTTTGCCACCTATATTCTCTTTGCCTATATTACAGGGAATATAAAGATAGCGGAATATTTGCAGATACCCTATGTGGCAGACACGGGGGAATTGTCTGTCTTCTGCGGTGCCATGGTGGGAGCGGGTATCGGTTTCCTCTGGTACAATACCTATCCCGCCCAGATATTTATGGGTGATGTGGGGTCCCTTTCACTGGGCGGTGCCCTGGGGACGATAGCGATTATGACAAAACAGGAAATCATTCTCGCCATAGTGGGGGGGATGTTTGTAATCGAAACGATCTCCGTCATCTTTCAGGTGGGTTGGTTTAAGATGTCCAGCGGGAAGAGGATATTCAGAATGGCGCCCCTCCACCATCACTTTGAGTTGAACGGGTGGGCGGAGCCCAAGGTGATAGTACGTTTCTGGATTGTTTCCATTATCCTTGCGCTGGTTGCAATAAGCACACTGAAGCTCAGGTAGAACACATAAAATAATTGGCGAAGCACTATGGAAGTAAAGGGTAAAAAGATTCTGGTTGTCGGTTTGGGGAAAACGGGTGTAGCCCTCTCTAGGTTTCTGGCGGGGCGAGGCGCCAATGTGTTTGTCACCGACAGCAAACCCGGCTCAGAGATGAAGGAAAATTGTGATGCCCTGAAGGGCCTGGATGTGCATTTCGCGATGGGGCGTCACACCGTCGATATGTTGTCGAACATTGATATGATCATACCCTCTCCCGGAGTCCCCCCTGACAATGTACTCTTGGCGGGGGGTGTAGAGAGAGGGATTAGGATTATCAGTGAGCTGGAGCTTGCCTTCAGGTATCTGAAAGAGCCTATCATAGCGATTACTGGTACGAATGGGAAGACAACGACGACGAAGCTTATCGGTGAGATCCTGAAGGGGTCCGGTAAGAGTGTATTTGTCGGTGGGAATATAGGAAACCCCCTTATCGGGTACGTGGATGGAGGGGAACGGGCCGATTATCTGGTGATTGAGGTGAGCAGTTTTCAACTTCAGTGGGTGGAGCGATTTCACCCATCTGTGGCGATTCTTTTGAATGCAAGTGATGATCATCTCGATTATCATGCAAGCTTTGCGGAATATGTCTCAATGAAGGAGAGGATCTTCGCAAATCAGGTACCAGGGGATCTTGCCATTCTCAACGCAGACAATCCGCTCTCTGGAGAGATGGCGCACAGGATAAATGCAGATGTCATGCAATTCAGTTCATCGAAAGGGCTTGAAAGGGGGATCTCAATCGACGGTCCTCTCTTGCGCTATAGAGACACAGGAGGGGTGGAAGAGGAATACCCTACAGGCGGCATAAGCTTACGAGGGCTTCACAACCTGGAAAATATCATGGCCGCCATCGTTGCAGCGCGCAGGTGTGGGTGCCCCCCCGTGAAGATCGCAGAGACAGTGGAAAGTTTTAAAGGGATGCCGCACAGGATGGAATTTGTACGGTCAAAGGATGGTGTAGAGATATATAACGATTCCAAGGGGACCAATGTAGATGCCGTCAAAAGGGCCCTGGAATCGTTTTCCCACCCCCTTATCCTCCTTCTGGGGGGGAAAGACAAGGGTGGAGACTTCGGCATACTTTCCCCGTTGATACGGGAAAAGGTCAAAAAGGTGATTCTTTTTGGCGAAGCGAAAGAGAGAATCGGTTCTTTTGTAAATGGCATCGTCGATACGGGATGGGCTGATAATCTGAAGAGTGCCCTTGAAAAGGCCCATGAGAGTGCGTCTTCCGGTGATGTGATACTCCTCTCACCGGGATGCTCAAGCTTTGACGAGTTTACAAATTACAGGGAGAGGGGAAACTATTTTAAAGAGATTGCGAGGGAACTGTGAAACCAATACGTGAACGTGTACAATTGAATGATGGGTCTCGAACAAAGAGGAAGAAGCCCGATATTATTCTTCCCATTGTTACACTGCTTCTGGTTACCATCGGCACCGTTATGATCTACAGCTCCAGCTCGATAATAGCGTCGGAGAAGTTTCTCGATGAATACTATTTCCTCAAAAGGCATATACTCTTCGTATTCCTGGGACTGGCTGCCATGGTGATTCTGTCCAAGTTCCCCTACCACTATTGGAAGAAGTTTGCTTATGCCGGGGTTCTTCTATCCATTATTCTCCTCTCCCTCCTCTTTGTTCCCGGCTGGGGAGTCAAGGCCGGTGGCGCCACGAGGTGGCTCAAGATGGGGGGCGTTACCTTCCAGGTGACTGAGGTCGTGAAGGTTGCACTGGTTATATTCCTGGCCCATTACATAACAAAGAAAATAGGCCATGTGAAAATTTTTCCCCGGATATTTATTGTTCCACTTATTGTGACGGCCCTTATTGTATCGCTTACCCTCTTTCAGCCCGACTTCGGTACTTCCGTAATCATTGTCATGGTGTCCATGCTTATGTTCTACCTGGCAGGAAGCAGGGTGTTGCATCTCAGCATGCTGGCCTCTCTATTTATCCCCGTCGCCGTTATGCTTGTCCTTAATGAGAGTTACCGTCTGCAGAGATGGCTCTCCTTTATTGATCCCTGGAAGGACCCTGCCGACTCGGGGTTTCACATTATCCAGTCATTTCTCTCCTTCGGTTCAGGGGGAACCTTCGGAGTGGGTATCGGAAACGGGATGCAGAAACTCTTTTACCTCCCCGAACCGCACACCGACTTTATCCTTGCAGTCATTGCCGAGGAGGGGGGATTTGTCGGTGTAAGCATCATTGTTGTATTATTCGCCATTTTGATTGTCCGGGGATTCATGATTTCCTTCAATTCCCCCGATCTCTTCGGCACCCTCTTGTCGGCGGGTTTGACAATCATACTGGTGCTGGAGGCCTTTGTGAATATGGCGGCCGTCATGGGATTGATCCCGACCAAGGGGCTGGTGCTGCCATTCTTGAGTTACGGCGGGACATCACTGTTGATGAGTATGATAGCGATCGGAATAATTCTGAATATCTCTTCTTACCGTACTTAGGGTAGGGGGATAGTGAAACTGGAATGCCGATGGAACAGTTAAAGGAGAATGAAGAGGGAGTCAGGTTAATCATAGCAGGCGGGGGTACGGGTGGTCATCTCTTTCCTGCCGTGGCAATTGCCGAGGAGTTTCTGAAGCGAGACGGCAGGAACAGGGTACTCTTCATAGGAACAGAGAGGGGACTGGAAAAGCGAGTTCTTGGAGATTACGGTTATCCGCTACGAACGATTCAGGTGGAGGGAATTAAGGGGAAGGGGATCTTCAGATCGATTGTGGGTCTTTCCCGTATTCCCCGGAGTATGATGCAATCTTGGTCGATTATACGAGATTTTGGACCCCATGTTGTTTTGGGTGTGGGAGGATATGCGTCGGGACCGGCAGTTATGACTGCCTCTCTGATGGGTATAAAGACGGCCATTGCAGAGCAGAATGCCCTGCCGGGCTTTACCAACAGGATACTTGGAAGATTTGTAAAGAAGATTTTTTTGACATTTCCCGATAGAGACAAATTCTTTTCGGAGAAGAAGGTTGTCGTTACCGGTAATCCCGTGAGAGCGGGAATCTGTGAAGATAGTGAAGGAATCGGAGAGGATGAAGAGATGCTTACACTTTTAGTGTTTGGTGGGAGTCAGGGCGCTTCCAGTATTAACCGCGCCGTTACAGAGTCTCTGCCCTATCTGGGGGATGTGAAAGATAAACTGATATTTATGCACCAGACGGGCGAAAAGGATGTAGATGAGGTGTCGAAGGCCTATCTCGACAGTGGTATGGATGCGGCAGTTTCGCCCTTTATTCGGGACATGGCATCGGCCTACCGGTCGGCCAATCTGGTCATATGCAGGGCCGGGGCAACGTCCATCGCTGAGATAACGGCGATGGGAAAGGCGTCGATCCTCATTCCCTATCCCTATGCCATCGGTAATCATCAGGTCTTGAATGCCCGGGTACTTCACGATGCCGGTGCCGCACGTATAATACTGGAAGATGATCTAACCGGGGAGAGCCTTGCCGACCTCGTAACATCGCTCCATTCGAATAGAAAAATGATCAGAAAGATGGCGAGAAAATCAAAAAAGCTGGGAAAGAAAAAAGCGGCGGCAGACATTGTCGACAGATTTCTTGCATGGCAGAGAGCATAATGATGGATAACGTAAAAAGAGATGTAATGAGAAGAAAAATAGGGCATATCCACTTTGTGGGGATCGGCGGTATCGGTATGAGCGGTATTGCCGAAGTGCTCTTGAATCTCGGCTACACAGTGAGTGGATCCGATATCAGCAAGACAGACATTACCGAACGATTGATCTCCCTTGGTGCGAGAGTCCTCTATGATCACAGGTCGTCGCATGTGGGTGATGCCAGTGTCGTCGTCACATCGACGGCGGTGAAGGAGGATAATCCCGAGGTGATGGAGGCCCACAGCGGGAATATACCCGTCATTCCCCGGGCGGAAATGCTGGCGGAACTTCTGAAGATGAAGTTTTCAATAGCCGTATCGGGTTGTCATGGGAAGACGACGACAACTTCCATCATATCGACGGTACTGGCCTACGGCGGCCTCGATCCTACCATGGTGATAGGGGGAAGACTGGACAGTATAGGGAGCAATGCCAGGCTCGGGGGTGGGGAGATCATTGTCGCCGAAGCAGATGAAAGTGATGGTTCCTTTCTCAAGCTTTCTCCATCCATTGCGGTGATTACCAATATCGACAGGGAGCACCTCGATTATTATTTCGATATAGGTGAGATCAAGGATGCCTTCCTCCAGTTCGCCAATTCCGTTCCCTTCTACGGCACGACGATACTGTGTAACGATTGTGCAAATGTAAAGGATATACTTCCCCGGATCAAGAGACGGGTCATAACCTATGGTGTCTCAGAGCAGTCCGACTACAGGGCCACCGATATATCATTTGAGGGGATGAATTCCAGGTATCTGCTCCATTACAGAGGCGAACTTCTCGGTGATATTTCCATGCATGCCCCCGGTCTCTTTAATGTTTATAACTCCATGGCCGCCGTCGCCGTGGCACGGGAGGTGGATATGGAATTCGCCACCATCCAGAAGGGTCTTCAGTCATATAAAGGTGTTCATCGCAGGCTGGAAGTCAAGGGTACTGCCGCTGGAATTACAGTGGTGGATGATTATGGTCATCATCCGACGGAAATCATGGCGACACTTGCCGCTGCCCGGCAGGTATGGAAAGGGCGGCTCGTAGTTGTTTTTCAGCCTCACCGTTATACACGGACAAAGGCCCTCTTCGATGAGTTCGTCTGCGCCTTTCATGATGCCGATACACTTATTATAACTGATATATATGCAGCCAGTGAAAAAGAGATAAAGGGTGTCAACGCCATAAGTCTCTGCAAAGAAATCAAGGATGGCGGACATGAAGACACCAGTTATCTGTCAAGTTTTGACGAAATTGTTAATCACCTGAAGGCAACAACAGAGCCGGGCGATACGGTTATTACTCTCGGTGCCGGTGATGTATGGAAAGTGGGCGAGAAATTGCTCAATAGTTTCTGAGTGAAGGGTAGTAGAAATGTTGAGAAACAGGGAAGCAAGAGAAACAATCAAAAAGATAGTATCGGGGAGGATATTGTTTGATGAACCCATGTCCCGCCACGCATCGATGGGGGTGGGAGGCCCTGTTGACCTTCTTGTTTTTCCTGAAAGTATTGAAGAACTTACGGGACTGGTATCGTATCTCATGAAAGAGGGTGTTGCTTTCATTCCCATTGGAAACTGTACCAACCTCATTGTGCGGGATGGCGGTTTTCGAGGGGCCATGATTTCATTAAAGGGGCTTCAAAAGGTGGAGTTACGGGATGGAGGGGGAGGTACAGTTTTCATTTCCGCCGAGGCCGGAGCGCTGCTTTCTCTGATCGTCGATCTTTCCGTCAGGGAATCCCTCTCGGGAGTGGAGTTTTGTGCGGGAATTCCGGCGAGCGTGGGTGGCGGTGTAAAGATGAATGCCGGGGCCTACGGGAGTGAATTGAAAGATATTATAAAATCGGTGAGTCTTTTCAACGGGAAGGGAGAGGTAGAGGAGGTTCCCGGTGAAACACTTCCCTTTGAATACAGAAATCTCGATATACCCGAGGGGACGACCATAACAGGCACGACACTCCGCCTCTTCAGGGGACAAAAGGGTGAGATTGAAAAGAGGGTTTCAGAGATATTGGCAATGCGAAAGGGAAAACACCCCCTCGAATATAGGAATGCAGGGTCTGTTTTCAAGAATCTTAGGGGATATCCGGCGGGACAGATCATAGATGAACTGGGAATAAAGGGGACCCGCGTGGGGGATGCCCAGGTGTCGGAGAAGCATGGGAATTTCATCGTGAATCTGGGACATGCAAAAGCGAGCGATGTGATTTCTCTCATAGAGATAGTGCGGCAGAGGGTTATGGAACAAAGGGGTATCACTCTCGAAACAGAGGTAAAGATAGTGGGAGAAGATGAGGAAGCATGAAGAGATCCCTGAAAACGAAGATTGAAATAAAAAAGAACAGGTTGAAGAGACGGTCGGGCAGGATGTTACGTGAGGCCCTCAAGGTCTCTGTTGTGATCGGCATTGCGACTACTATCGCCATTTGCATGGTTTATGCCTACAACTTCATCATAATTGACCCCTATTTCCAGTTGCACAATGCCTCCGTCAGGGGATGCGAGAAGGTCACGGAAAAGGAGATTTTAGAACTTGCTGGCATCGTGCCATCTATGAATATCCTCACCGTGAATCTTGACAGGATAAAAAAGAGGATACAATCAAACCCCTGGGTGGAAGAAGTTTTTGCCGGGAGGGAACTTCCTAACAGACTCGTCGTGGAGATTGTTGAAAGAACTGCCGCCGCCATAATCAAGAAGAATGAAAAATTATATCTTGTCGATTGGAATGGAGAGGTCTTTAAACGATATCAGAAGGGTGACGCTGTCGATCTGCCGCTCCTTACCGGGTTTTATAAGGGGAGCAGGATGAATGAGGATCTGCTGAAGAAGGGGTTTAAACTCCTGCGCTACCTCTCCAGGAACAGGATATTCCCCGGCATGGAAAATGTATCTGAGATTATGGGGGATGATATGTACGGATTTACCCTTATTACGAATGAAGGGTTATTACTTGAACTCGGTTTCGGGAATTACAGCGAGAAATTTAAGAGACTGAACCGTGTTATGGCGGAACTGGTCAAGAGAGATACGGACAATGCTTTTTTAAGGATTGATATGACCGATGTCGATAGAGTCGTTGTTCGCCCCGTTGATGTTCTCCACAGGGGAAATCGAACGAGCATTTAGACGGAAGGATGGATGAGACATGTCGAAAAAAGAAAATATCATAGTCGGGCTCGATATTGGGACAACCAAAATCTGCGCAATCGTAGGTGAGATGACAACCTCGGGGATAGATATTATCGGCATAGGCACTCATCCGTCAAAGGGCTTGAGAAAGGGAGTGGTTGTTAATATTGACAATACAGTAGAGTCGATAAAGAGCACCATAGAAGAGGCTGAACTGATGTCGGGGCGCGAGATAAAGAGTGTCTTTGCAGGGATAGCGGGGGGACACATCAAGAGCATGAACAGTCATGGCATCGTGGCCGTAAAGGGTGGAGAGGTTGAAGAGGCCGATATAAAGAGGGCGGCCGAGGCGGCGAAGGCAATCGCCATGCCTCTCGATAGACGACTCATTCACGTTTTGCCGAAGTATTACATTGTAGATGATCAGGATGGTGTCAGGGATCCCATCGGCATGTCGGGCGTGCGTCTGGAAGCCAAGATTCATATAGTTACCGCTTCGGTGACCTCCGTTGAGAATATCGTCAAATCAGTAAACCGGGTTGGTCTCGATGTCAACGATATAGTCCTCGAACAGCTGGCCTCCAGTGAAGCCGTCATGAGTCAGGATGAAAAGGAACTGGGAGTGGCCCTCGTTGACATAGGGGGTGGGACTACCGACATAGCCGTGTTTGCCGACGGGAGCATTAAGTACACCGCCGTTCTTCCTATTGGGGGCAACTATGTGACAAACGATATATCCGTTGGGCTGCGGACACCTGCCATAGTGGCGGAAAAGACGAAAATGCAATATGGATGTGCCTATTCCCCGCTGATATCGGAGGACGAGACAATCGAGGTGTCCAGCGTGGGCGGGAGGAATCCGAGAAAGGTTTCGCGGCATGTACTGGGTGATATTATCGAGCCCCGCGTGGCCGAGATTCTCAGCCTTGCCCACAGAGAGATAATCAAATCGGGCTATGAAGACCTCCTGGCAGCGGGTGTAATTCTGACGGGAGGGACATCGAATATTGAAGGAATCACAGAATTGGGCGAGCAGGTGTTCAATATGCCTGTGAGAATAGGATATCCTGTTGATGTAGGAGGGATTGTGGATATTATAAACAATCCAATCTATGCCACCGCTGTGGGACTGGTAATCTATGGGAGCAAAAACAAGTCTGGAGTGTTATTTAAGAAAAAGGAGAAGAACATGGTGAGCAAGATAATAAAGAGTATGAAGAGATGGTTCGATGATTTTTTTTAGAAGGGAGGATATGTGCTCATGTTTGAATTAGTAGAAGGCGGCAGAGATAACCAGGCCAGAATCAAGGTTATCGGAGTAGGCGGCGGCGGCGGTAATGCTGTCAATATGATGATAACGTGCGATCTCCAGGGAGTGGATTTCATAACGGCAAACACCGATGCCCAGGCGTTATCGATTTCAAAGTCACCCGTCAAAATTCAGCTGGGATTTGAGATCACGAAGGGACTCGGGGCGGGATCGGATCCCGATACGGGGAGGAGAGCGGGAATAGAATCGAGGACCGTTATCAGGGATGCCCTTGATGGCGCCGATATGGTTTTTATTACGGCAGGCCTGGGCGGCGGTACGGGGACGGGCGGGGCGCCTATAGCGGCGGAAATAGCCAAAGAGCTGGGAGCGCTTACCGTGGCCGTAGTTACCAAACCCTTCCAATTTGAGGGGAAACAGAGGGAACGGCAGGCCGAAGAAGGTCTTGAGGAACTGAGAAAGATCGTCGATACGCTTATCGTGATTCCCAATCAGCGACTCCTCAGTCTCAGCGGCAGGAACATGTCCCTTCTCGATGCCTTCAAGAAGGCCGATGATATTCTCTATCACGCAGTCAAGGGGATTTCCGATCTCATCATTGTTCCCGGCCTTATCAATCTAGATTTTGCCGATGTGAAGAATGTCATGGCGGAGATGGGTCTGGCCCTCATGGGGACAGGTATCGCCAGTGGAGAAAACAGGGCCGTCGAGGCGGCGCAGAAGGCAATCTCTTCTCCGCTGCTGGAGGACAATTCTATTCAGGGTGCCCGCGGCGTGCTCATCAATGTCACCGGCGGATCGGAGATGACCCTCTTTGAGGTGAATGAGGCATCGACCATGGTGCAGACGGAGGCCCACGAAGACGCTAATATAATCTTCGGAACAGTAATCGATGATAGCATGGGAGAAGATTTGCGGGTAACCGTCATTGCAACAGGATTTGATATGAAAGGGAAAAAGGAAAAAATCCCGACTCCACCTGTTCAGACATACGGTGCGCGTAACAGGAGAGAAGACCTCGCCGTTCCCACCTTTATAAGGGATAAGGAAAAGAAGAGTTCCGAGAATCCCGTTGTTATCAGGATGGGGCTGATCAATGATGATGACAATGTCGATTTTGAAGTGCCCACGTTTCTCAGGAAACAGGCCGATTAGGGACTGGTGC
>Ga0307990_1003301_pt1 | contig 12387 bp, 7 predicted proteins | sample EllFjometagen129_FD_203168 | JGI IMG/M metagenome (GOLD analysis project Ga0307990, IMG submission 203168) | Marine microbial communities from Ellis Fjord, Antarctic Ocean - #129 | ecosystem: Environmental > Aquatic > Marine > Unclassified | place: Southern Ocean | collected 2014-10-08
TGCTGGTCATACGATTCTCCTTAGGCTGGCAGCTTTGAGCCGGATCCAGCGTTGCGGTGCGGTACAGGTCGCACAGGCGCTTGGTAACCTTAGCTTGTCCCCATGCGCTGGACAGATTCCGCGGTCAAATCAGGCGGAACCGTTCGCATGGGTAATGTTTTCAATGCTGTTGCGGGGCGAGCCTCAAGGGCGATCCGAGCAACAGCAGAATTTGAAGCGACGGAACGCCCGCCGCAAACCGCGATTATACGCCCCTGTGCCGGACCGGCAAGCATCTTCCAATCCGACGCCGACGCGGCCCGGCTGGGCAAGCGTTTGCGGCGGCACACCGACGAGTTGTTCACGTTCCTGGACTATCCTGAGGTGGCGTTCGACAATAACCTGACCACTGGCCAACTTCCCCCACTGCCGGTACAATCTGCCTGTCCGGTAGGCAGGTCCGTTGCAGATGGGTGAAGTGTTACCTTTTCTGGTTGTATCCGACCTGGAGGCTGGCTATGAAATATTGTCGTGTACGAGTACCGTAAACTGACGTCCGAGCAAGGGGAGCGTGTCCAGGCCGAGCGAAAGGCAAATCGCTGGCCATGGCATGTGCCGCCCCATTTCGCCAATGGTTCGAACGTCTACATTGTCTGCGAATCAGCTATCGACTAACGATTATCACGGAGTTGTGCGAATGAAACTCGATGATCCGCTGTTCTCGGAATATGGGCAGGCTTCGGTGACTCCTTCGCCGGTTCGGCGGATGATGGCGCAGTTCGCGGCGGACTTTCGCGACGGGGTGGATATCAACCTGGGCGTGGGTTACGTCAATGAGAATACCATCCCGCGTCAGCTTATCGTCGAGGCGGCCCAGGCGGTGCTGGCCGGGCCGGAACGGTACGATAAGCCTCTGAACTACGGGGCGTCCAAGGGCTACCAGGCGTTGCTGGACGCGATCGGCCGGTACATTCTCGCCGGCGGCGAAACCAGCGGAGTCACGGAAGAGGTCCTGAGCGACCGGGAGATCGTCATCGGCGTCAGCGGCGCGACGAGCCTGCTGGAGGCCATGGCGAGCATGTTGCGGCGCGGCATCGTAGTGACGGCCGACCCGATGTACTATATCTACTGCAACTTTCTCGAACGTCTCGGCTGGGAAATCCTGCCGGTTCCGGAAGACGGCGAAGGCCTGCGCACGGACCTGCTTGCCGAGAAGCTCGCCGCCTTGGGCTCGCGGTCTGCGGATGTGCGGTTCTTCTACGCCGTAACGGTCAACAACCCGACCGGCACGGTGATGAGTGCCCGCCGTCGGACGGAGTTTCGGCAGATCGCGGAGGGCCTTTCGCTCAAGCATGGCCGAAAGGTGCCGGTGGTGTTCGACAAGGCTTACGAGGAACTGATCCATGACCCGTCGGTGACGGGTCCGCCATCGGAGATGGTCAACGACGAGATGGGCCTGGTCTACGAAATATCGACCGTCTCGAAGATCCTCGCGCCCGGGTTGCGGATCGGCTACATGGTCGCCCCGGTGGGACCTCTGCTCCGCGTGATCGTCCAGCGGGTAAGCGACATCGGTTTTTCCGCCCCGCCTATCAACCAGGTCATCGCGGCGTACATGCTGGACCACCACATCGCCGAGCAGGTCCGGACCGTCCGGGCTGGCTACCGCCGCAAGGCACTGGCGGTGCGGGGCTGGCTGGACCGCGAGATCGGCCCGCACATCGAGCACAGCACCGGCGGGCAGGCGGGGTTCTACTACTACCTCACGCTACGGGATGTGGAAACCTGCGAGGGTTCGCCGCTGATGAAGTTTCTCTCGCGGACCACCGGTGATGAGGCCATCGATGGCCCACCCGGAAGCCCCATGCCACGAGTTATCTACATTCCAGGGCAATACTGCGTTCACCCGCGCGGCGATCTCGTGAAAGTGGGTCGCAGGCAGATGCGCCTGAGCTACGGCTTCGAGGAGCTACCGAACATCGAGCGAGCCATCGGCCTGATCCGCAAGGGGATTGACTACGCGCTCGGCACAAAGCGTTAGCAGGGACCTGCCTACCGGCAGGCAGGTCCCTGCTAATCTTGTCTTGCCGTCAATCCTTAACGGTCGTGCCGAAGACTTCTGCGTACCAGACGTGCATTTCCTCATCACTGATGGCGGTGCAGCGGCCTGCTTCGTACTCAGCCTCGACCTTGGCTCGGATGGCCTGGAGTTGTGGGTTATCCTTGGGCAGGTTGGTGCCGTAGTTGGTGTCGATCCAGTGTTTGATACCCGCGGCCCCGGCCTTGTCGGTTATCGCGACGCCGATCAGGCGTTTGAGGATTTTCTCGGTATCGAAGGCGGTGTAGATTTCCTGGCTTTTAATAAGCCCGTCCGCGTGGATGCCGGCCCGGGTGGTGTTGAAGTCCCGTCCGACCAGCGGGAAGTTGTGCGGAATCTTGAAGCCGATCTCTTTGCGGTAGTACTGGGCGATTTCGGTTATGATGGAGTAGTCGACCTTAGGGTTATGCCCGTTAAGCTGGGCCAGTTCCACCATCATGCCTTCCAGCGGCGTGTTGCCCGTGCGTTCGCCGATACCCAGCAGGCTGCAATTGGCGCTGGCGCAGCCATAAAGCCAGGCCGTCGCCGGGTTCACCAGGACCTTGTGGAAGTCGTTATGTCCGTGCCACTCCAGCAGGTCGCCCCGCACGCCGGCGTCATGGATCAGGCCATGGACGAGCTTGGGCACCGATCGCGGCAGCTCGGCCTGGGCCCAGGGCACGGCGTATCCCATCGTGTCGCACAGGCGGATCTTGACGTCGATGCCGTAGCTCTCGCTGAGCTTGTTCAACTCGATGACGAACGGTACGACAAAGCCGTAGAAATCGGCCCGCGTGATGTCTTCGAGATGGCAGCGCGGGCGGATGCCGTTGTCCAGGGCCGCCTTGACCACGTCGAGGTATTGCTCCATCGCCTGCTTGCGGGTCTTGCGAAGTTTGAGGAATATGTGGTAGTCGCTGCAACTGGTGAGTATGCCCGTTTCGGGGAGCTTCATTTCCTTGACGAGCTTGAAGTCGCGTTTGACCGCCCTGATCCAGCCGGTGACTTCGGGGAACTTCCGGCCTAGCGAGCGACAGCGATCAACGGCCTCGCGATCTTTCTTGGAATACAGGAAGAACTCGCTCTGGCGGATGCAGCCGGTGCCTCCATCGAGGCGGCTTTCGAGCTCGAAGAGGTCCACGATTTGCTGGACGGTGTATGGCGGGCGGGCCTGCTGGCCATCGCGGAAGGTGGTATCGGTTATCCGCATGTCCTTGGCAGGGGCCATGGGCACGGACTCGCCGTCGAAGGTTACCTTTGGCAACTCATTATAGCTGAACATGTTGCGGTACAGGTTCGGCTCGGGAACGTCTTGAAGTTCGAATTTAGGATTATCTTGAATCATTGGTCCTCATAATGTTCTTATCGTAGCGTGCGGTGGCTGGGCTGCCTGTCGGCCTCTGTCGCGGGGCGAACAACTCACGTAAAGAAAGTTCGTCAATGGCGACCGCTTTGGCGCCTGGTCCGACTTGCAATAGAACCCAACCCAGACAAGGAAGTATACACGAGGTGACATACAAATTGCAATCGCATTCCACGGCGGGCGCGGCTGGCTTAGCCGGGCAGGACCCGCACGATGCCGCCTTCGATCTTGAGCCTGCCGGCGGCGAAGAGGCTGATCGCCTCGGGGTAGGCCTTGCATTCCTGCTCGAAGATTCGCCCGGCCAGGGCATCCACCGTGTCGGTGTCCAAGACCGGCGCGCACTTCTGCACGACAATCGGCCCGGCGTCGTATTCGTTGGTAACGAAGTGGACGGTGCAGCCGGAAACCTTGCAGCCGCGTTTGAGCACGGCCTCATGAACGTGATGGCCGTACATGCCCTTGCCACCGAAGCTCGGCAGCAGGGCGGGGTGAATGTTCATCACCCGCCCGAGATAGCGATCCGGGATGACCCACATGGAAAGGAATCCCGCCAGGCAGACCAAATCCACGCCAGCTTCGTCGAGGATTTCCGCCAGGGCGTTCGAGTACGCGTTGGCGTCGGGCATTTGCTTGTACGGCACGACGCGCACATCCAGCCCGGCCGCGGCAGCGCGCTCGACGCCCTTGCACTGGCGCGAGGCGATTACCACGGCGACCTCGGCATCGAGCCTTCCGGCGCGGATCTCGTCGAGGATGTTCAGAAGCGTCCGTCCGCCGCCGCTGAGCAAGACTCCCAGCTTGAGCGGGCCGCGTGATGTACCTGCCTGATCGTTCATGCACGAGATTGAAGCATATCCCCGTTCGCAGGTCAACGGGCCGGGCTATTCCGTGGGCGCGAGCTCATCGACGATGACCATCCACGCCTGTTGTTGGTCGGCGTCGTGGGCGATGGCGGTGGTGAAGATCGCGGGCAAGTTGGGGTCCGGTTGCGCGGTCAGGCTGTAGAGCGACATGGCTTGGAGTTGGCTGTCGCTTGGCAGGATGAGCTCGGTACGCGATCGACCAATCTGGAACGACGACGCTACGGTCGCCCACTGGGCCTCTGTGAAGTTGGCGGCGAGGAACTGATTGAAGTCCGCCGGGACTGACATGCGGCGCATGTTGACGTTTATGAGCTGAGCCGAGTCGTCTTGCACGCTCAGCAAATGAAAGAAGCTGGATGTCCCGGTGACGGACACGCCATTCGGCAAGTCCAAGCCCGTTGTTCCATGGAAGTCTTTCAGAGGCTGGAGGTCGCGCATGAGCTCCGCCTGCGTTGCCTGTGCATCCGTTTGGATTTGGGCCACTGCCTGGGCCAGCGCCTGTGTCTGCGCTCGCCGGACGCCGAAGAACACAAGCATCCCTGCTCCCACGGTGAGCACCAGCAGTCCCAGCACCCCGATGGCGATGCCGCTGCCCCACATGGCGGGCTTCTTCTTGACCAGCCCGACGATGAACAGCACGATGCCCAGGATCAACACAGGCAACAGCAGGAGCAGGGCGATCAGTGGCAGCATCACGGGAAAACCCATGGTTAACGTCCTTTCGGGTTATTCATTACACGTCGTTGTTTCCCAACTCTTCCATCACGGCCGCATCGCGGGCGGAGAGGTCGGGGTATTTTTCGTTTGAGCCTACGTCGGGGCGGCGCTTCCAGCTTCGGGCGCATCGCTCGTAGCGGTCGCGGGCGTCGAGAACTTCGATGTCCACGGCCGATCCGTCGGGCAGGTCCTCGGCGGTCTCGACCCGTGCGTAGCCGACGCCGAGCAGGTCTTCCAACTCTGGCAGGTAGGTCTCGATGATCTGCCTGGTCGCGTCGTCGCCGGGGCGAACCTTGAAGACGGCCTCGGCGTCGAGCGTTTTCTTCACGCCGGCATTTCGCAGGGCTTCGAGCTTGACCAGAGCGGCACCGCGGAGGTCCATCAGCTTGTTCCATATCCCTGCCGGGCCGGTGCTGAGCTCTTCGAGGCTCCATGTGCCCTGGTCGGCGGCAACGGGGCGGATGTCCTCGGCAAGGCTGAGGATGTCCTCGTCGTATTCAGGCAGCAGGGCGAGGTGGATGCTTTCGGGCCAATCGGCGGGCTTTGCGGGGATGTGGCCCCAGGCCTCCTCGCAGGTGTGCGAGAGGATCGGCGCCAGCAGCTTGACCAGGGTGCAGAGCAGCAGGTGGATGACGGTCTGGCTGGCTCGGCGGACGATGGCGTCTGGCGACTCGCAGTAGAGCCTGTCCTTGACGGCTGAGAGGTAGATGCTCGACGCCTCGACGGTGCAGAACTCGTACATTCGCCGGGTTGCCTTGTGGAATTCGTAGGAGTCGTACGCCTCGCGGACGTCGCGGATGAGTTGGTGAATCTGCATGAGCATCCACCGGTCGAGGGAGTGTTCGGTCGGCTCGGTGGCATTGACGGCCGGGTCGAAGTCGCTGCACGCACCCATGCAGAACCGCAGCGTATTGCGGATTTTCCGGTAGGCATCCTCAGCCTTGGCGATGAGGTTCTCGCCGCAGCGGACGTCGTCCTGGTAGTCCTGGCTGGCGATCCAGAGCCGCAGGATATCCGCGCCGCGCTTGTGGAGCTGGTCGATGACGTTAATGGTGTTGCCATCGGACTTGCTCATTTTGTAGCCGTCCTCATCGACGACGAAGCCGTGTGTCAGCACCGTTTTGAACGGCGCCTGCCCGCGCGAACCCAGCGCCGGCAGCAGGGAAAGCTGGAACCAGCCTCGATGCTGGTCCGAGCCTTCGAGGTACAGGTCCACGGGGATGGCGTCGACGAGCCCGCGCTTCATTGCGACGGCGTACCAGCTCGATCCGCTCTCGAACCACACGTCGAAGATGTCCTTGCCGCACCGCAACTTGTCGACGGCGAAGGCTTCGGGGTTCTCGACGGCGGGGTCGCTAGCCGGGTCGTAGTCGCCCAGTAGCTCAGCCGGTGTTGCGGTGAACCACGCATCCGAGCCGAGGCGTTTGAACGTCTCGGAGATGGCGCGGACGCTGTTTGGCGTCATCAGCGGCTCGCCTGCCTGGTTGAACATCGCCGGTATCGGCAGGCCCCATGACCGCTGTCGGGAGATGCACCAGTCCGGCCTGCTGTCGAGCATTCCGGCGATTCGCTTTCGGCCCCATTCGGGGATGAACCGTACTCCATCGTCATCCGGTTCGCGGCGGCAGCAGTCCATGGCCATGCCGCGAAGCGATTGTTCACTGCCCGTAGTTCCCCGCAAGGGGCGATCTACGGCGATGAACCACTGCTTGGTCGCGCGGAAGATGGTCGGCGTCTTGCTCCGCCAGTCGTGCGGATAGCTGTGGTGGATGGTTTCCTGGAGCAGCAGCATGCCGGCCTGGTCGAGGGTTTCTATGACCAGCGGGTTGGCCTGCCATACGGTCTTGCCGCGGAGGAACTCGGGGGCGGTGTCGTCGAACGTGCCATCATCAAGCACGGGGCAGTAGATGTCCAGCCCGCACTTGAGGCCTGTGCCGTAGTCCTCGTCACCGTGGCCTGGCGCGGTGTGGACCAGCCCCGTGCCGTCTTCGAGTGTTACGTAGTTGGCTGGGACTACCGGGCAGGTTCTGCCCTCCAGCAATGGATGGGCGTAGGTCAGGTTCGCATCGAGCAGGGCCTGTCCCTTGCACGTTCCGACGATCTTGAAGCTTTGGAGGAAATCCGGCCTGGCGGCGGCGACGGCGGCGGTGACCTTCTCGACGAGTTGCTCGGCGATAACGAGGAGCTTCGCGCCCTTGGCGGTTTCGGCCCGGATGAATGCGTAGTTGTAGCCCGGATTGACCGCCACGGCCAGGTTGGCTGGGAGCGTCCATGGCGTGGTTGTCCAGACGAGCAGTGCGGGTGTCGCGCCGTCGGCATCGCCGAGCACGTCGAGTTGGCCTCCGACGAGTTTGAAGGCGGCGTAGATGCTGGTATCGTCGCGGTCGTGGTATTCCAATTCCGCGTCGGCCAGGGCGGTGCGATTCTCGATCGACCAGTGAACGGGCTTGAGTTGGCGGTAGACGAGTCCTTGGTCCACAAGGTCGGCGAAGACCTCCAGCACGGCCGACTCGTACCCGGGATGCATGGTGATGTACGGGTTGTCGAACTCGCCGATTACGCCGAGACGCTGGAACTGGTCCGACTGGAGGGCGACGAAGCGGTCGGCGTATGCCTGGCAGCGGTGGCGGATGTCGATGGGCGCGAGGTCCTTGGCAGCCTCGCCGAGTTCCTTCATGACCTTATCTTCGATGGGCAGGCCGTGGCAGTCCCAGCCGGGGACGTAGGGCGCATCCATCGCGGCCATGTTCTTGACGTGGACGACGATGTCCTTTAGAACCTTGTTCAGGGCCGTGCCCATGTGGATGTTGCCGTTGGCGTAGGGCGGGCCATCGTGAAGAATGAATCGTTCGGCGCCATCACGGGCCTTGCGGATTTGTCCGTAGAGGTCTTGTTGCTTCCACCGGTCCTGGATGACCGGCTCTTTTTTAAGCAGGCCGGCCCGCATGTCGAAGTCGGTTCGAGGTAGGTTCAGCGTATCTTTGTAGACTGCTTTGTCTTTTCCGGCACCCATTTTCAATGAAACTCCCATTGTTCGGCCATCGCGTCGGAGCCTCCGTCGCGAGACTGGGAAATTATATCTGCTTGACAGACATGGTCAATTCAATAGTGGCGTATGTAAAACCCGGGGAGGGTTCTTCACTGTCCCGGTGAGGCAAGTTTGCATTGGGCGGATCCGGCCCATGCCGACCGTGCGGTCTGGCGTGGCAGTCCCGACCTGGTTGCCATAAAAGGCTATTGCGGAGTTTTTCAGGGATACGTGCCAAACAGCCGTGTGGTTTGCTACCATGATGTGAATACATCGTGAGAATGGACTTCGAAGTGTGCGAGCAGGTCTGGAATCTTCAGATCAGCCCTTTTGGGCACATGATGACAGGACGCCTTGCTTAAGGAGAGCTTGAATGGATGATGCATCCAAGCGGCGCGGTGCCCAAGGCCCCGAGGTCCATGAAGACCCGAATGTTTTGGCGGGGCGGCTCGAACATATCTTGGCCAGCATCAGTGAGGGCTTCATCTCTCTCGACGGAAACCTGGTGATAACGTGCTTCAACAAGGCTGCCGAGGAGATGCTCGCTCGCAAGGCCAAGGACGTGGTGGGGCGGTACTTGACGGGTGAAGCGTTTCCCGAGTTGAAAGGCTCGCTCTTCGAGCACCAGTTTTTGGAGGCCCTGCGCACCGGTCGGCGGATGTGTTTCGAGACTTATTTTGGCGTAGCTCCTTACCAGAACTGGTATAAGGTGCGGGTGTCCCCATGCGACGAGGGCATATCGGTGATGTTTCAGATCACCACCGAGTATCACAACACCATCGAAGCGCTCAAGGTCGGTCAGGCTCGTTTTCGGGAGCTTTTCGACAACATGGCCTCCGGTGTGGCTGTTTACGAGGCCAGCGTCGACGGGCAAACTTTCTTCTTTCGCGATATTAACGATGCCGGCATCAAGATCCTCGGCAAGACCAAGGCAAGTATCATCGGCAAGGATCTCGAGGAGGTCTTCCCGGGCATCGAGAAAATGGGTTTGCTTGCCCTGCTGCGGCGCGTATGGCGTACGGCCCAGGCTGAGATCCTGCCAGTGGCGACATACGAAGATGACCAGACGCCCGGTTTGTGGCTGGAGAACTACGTATTCAAGATCGGTTCAGGCGAGGTCATCGCTATCTTCAAGGACTTCACCTCCCAAAAGCGGGCGATGGATGAAATAAAAAGCCTCGCTCGTTTTCCGGCCGAAAATCCAGACCCCGTTATGCGAGTGGCCAATGGCGGGATGCTGATGTACGCAAATCATGCGGCCGAGGTGATCTTGAATTGCTGGGGCCTGGCCGTCGGCAAAGCCGTTCCCGAGTGTCTCAACAGGCGATTACTGTTGATGTTCGCTGCGGGGCGAGGACGTTCTCGCTGAACGTTGCGCCGAACGCCGAGGCGCGATATGCGAACATCTATGGCCGTGATGTCACGGATATTCTCATCGCGGACAAGGAGCGCGAGCGTTTGCAGGGGCAGCTTCGTCAGTCGCAGAAGATGGAGTCCATAGGCCGGCTCGCCGGAGGGGTCGCACACGACCTGAACAACCTTCTTACGCCGATTATGGGCTATTCGCAATTAGCACTGAGGTCGCTGCCCAAAGATAACCCGCTGTATGGCGACATGGAGCAGATTCATCAGGCGGGTCAGCGTGCACAAAGCCTTACGCGGCAACTCCTGGCCTTCGGGCGCAAGCAGTTGCTGGATGTGTCGGTGCTGAATCTGAGCGACGAGGTCCGCCAGTTCGACAAGATATTGCGCCGCGTTATTCGCGAGGATATCGAGATCGAATTCAATCTGGCCGATCCGCTGGGCAGTGTGCTGGCGGACGCGGGGCAGGTCCACCAGATCCTGATGAATCTCGTGACGAACGCCCAGGATGCCATGCCTGATGGAGGCCGACTTACGATTGAGACCGCCGATGTGGACTTCGATGAACTTAACACGCGGGCTCATGCTGACATGCAGCCCGGACAGTACGTTATGCTCGTTGTCAGCGATACTGGCGTTGGTATGGATGACCGGACCAGGGAGAACATCTTCGAGCCGTTTTTCACGACTAAATCATCGAGCAAGGGTACGGGCTTGGGGCTGGCGACAGTTTACGGAATCATCCATCAGCACAAGGGTGGAATCTGGGTTTACAGTGAACCGGGCCAGGGAGCGACGTTCAAGGCTTACCTGCCCCGTGTAGACAACCCCGCGGATGCCAAACCGGAACTGCCGAATGGTTCGGTCGAGCACAAGGGCGAGACGATACTCGTAGTCGAGGATGAACAAATCGTCCGAGACCTCACCTGCGAAATCCTCCAACGGCATGGGTACAAAATCCTTTCGGCCGGCACGGGCGAGCAGGCCATCGAAATTTCAGAAGAGTTCGACGGGGTGATACATCTGCTCCTTACCGACGTGGTAATGCCCAAACTCAACGGTCGCGAGCTTTACGACCACCTCCACAAGATCAGACCCGGCCTGGCCGTGCTATACATGTCCGGGTACACCGGCAACGTAATCGCCAAACATGGCATACTGGATGCCGACACGAACTTCATCGAGAAGCCGTTCTGCACCCACGCTCTGACCGACAAGGTGCGAAGCGTGCTTAACGCCGCCGCCCAATAGTGACCCGCCCGCGCGCCCGTTCGTAGCGATCCCGCGGATGCGTAAGGCGCTCCCGTGGTCGGTTATTGCTGCTCATGCATGTCGGATAACCAGGTGCGCATTGGGTTTCACCGTGTGGGCGGGGCTGTCTGGCGATTGTTTTTTTCCTTTTCTTGTCACATATTGACCTCGGTGAGCGTCTAAAATCAGGTCGGGTCTATCGTCAACGGCGCCGAAGGAATCCGTGACAGGGCAGAGCCCATCCCCGCCGGCGCCGAGGAGTTAATATGGCAGGTATGGGATGCCCAGGCCAAGCGCTGTTCTGTCGGGGCGGCGGATGAGTCGGTTCTCTTGCCGCGCGTGCCGGGTCTGCGAGACGTACTCAGGCAGGTTGATCGCCAGTTGTACAGGGCTTACGACGATCAAAGCCAGACCGTGTATCTGCGGGGAGTGGACCGTGTTCGAACAAGCGTACGGGCCTTGGGCGAAGACCTCTGACGTGCCCGATGCCAAAGAGTAAGGAAACAGGAGATGAGAGATGATCAATAGAAAGATTCTGCTGATGGGGATGGTTGTTGGGATGGTGTGCCTTCCCGTGGTTGCCGCCAAGGGACTGCGACCTTCTTGGGTAACCGTCAAGCTCGACGGTAACTCCAACGGGGCTGTGGTGACCGGGACCGGCGCCGATGCAAACGCCGTCCCGGCGGTGGTCGGGGCGGAGTGGGGGTACGTGGGCGTTCACCTCAGCCCTGTTCCGGTGGCCGTCGCGTCACAACTGCGGCTCCAGGGCAAGGGCGTGATGATCCGCAATGTTGCCAAGGGCAGCCCGGCCGACAGGGCGGGGCTCGATCGCTACGACGTCATCGTCACGATCGGCAAGGACAAGCCAGTCCAGACCATACAGCAGTTTATCCAGACGGTACACAAACTCAAGCCGGGCGACGTGCTGGCCCTGAAGGTCCTGCGGGGCGGCAGGCAAAAGCCGATCGCCGTGACTCTGGGCAAGATGCCCGACGGGCAGATCGAATACATCTACGAGGACGATCTGGACGACCAGGTCAAAGACGAGTTCAGCATTCGCAGGGGCATGCTGCGCAAGAAAGACGGCAAGTGGGTGTTCGAGACGCCCGATGGCAAGCCGGTCGAGTTGTCTCTGCCGCAGATACTCAAGGCCATGCGCAATAAGGCTTGGGGCAATATTCGCGTGCAGACCCAGGCTATCGGTGCTGCCAACAACAAGCGCCAGGTCAGCGTCACCAGTATCACCAATGGGAAGACGCTCAGCGTAAAAAGCGGTGCCGATGACAAGATAGAGGTGACCAGGACCACACCCGACGGCAAGAGCAAGAAGGCCACCTATAACAATGCCGACCAATTGAAGCAGAAAGACAAGGAGGCCTTCGACCTCTACCAGAGCGTGCGAGATATCAAGGTGCGACTGGGCGCGGGGAAGATGGGAAGGGCGATCCTGCGCGGAATCGGACCGATGGCGCAGGTCGGCGAGGATGCCGGCGCCGCGGCTGCGGAAGTCCAGGCCATCGCGGAAAAGCTCCAGGCCGAACTCGAGCAGCACGTTCGCGAACTGACCGATAAGACCCGCCGTGAGGCCCATGTCGCGAGAGGAAAAATCGCGCGGGCCGTTGCTCCCGTCAGCAGGCAGTTCGACGTCGATGACAGCGGGCGAATCAAGGTCCGCGTCGTCAAGGGCGGTAGCGAACTCAACATGATCTTCGCCAACCAGGCCGAAATGAAAACCAAGAGCCCCCAT
>Ga0307990_1003302_pt1 | contig 12386 bp, 4 predicted proteins | sample EllFjometagen129_FD_203168 | JGI IMG/M metagenome (GOLD analysis project Ga0307990, IMG submission 203168) | Marine microbial communities from Ellis Fjord, Antarctic Ocean - #129 | ecosystem: Environmental > Aquatic > Marine > Unclassified | place: Southern Ocean | collected 2014-10-08
GATTGAAAACTCAACAAACACCTTAATATTGGAAGATGCAGAAATATGATTTTTAAGTTTGATATGGCAATTCACGAAAGAGCACTTGATGAATGGTTGGCATTGATGAATTCAATGAGTAGTTTATGCTTTCTGAACGGAATCAATAGCCTGTCGCTATCGGGAAGGCTTTTCATATAAACAAACTTTCGCCCTGCAATATCGTTTTCCTTTTTAATCTCCCTTATTTGCTTGATGTTGATCAGGTGTCGCCGCCCCAGCCTGAAAAAATCCTTTTTGGAAAGCATTACATCAATGGTGGTGAGGTTTTGGGTAGTGCTAACGCGTTCGCCATCTTGCAAAAAAATAATATTTGAGCCATCTTTTTTTGTGGTGATGCAAACAATTTCGGCAGGCCTGACAAAAACATCCGAAACAAGCGAATGAATAACAAGCTGTTTATTACCCTCTAAATTACTCATGAGGGTTTCGATTTGATGGCTCAAAATCAAATTTCTGTTCGCATTATCCAATGCGTATTTATTAAGAGCCTGTGGCAAATATTCTTCCATGCTGGTTTTTAGGATGTAATCGAAGGCCGAATGCCTGATGGCCTGAATGGCAAACTCATCATACACCGTAATAAAAACAATGGTGGGATTAAAAGCAGGAAAATCTTTCAGCGCTACCACCAAATCGAAACCTCCCATCACGGGCATTTCTATGTCGAGCAAAACCAGGTCGGGATTGTGGGCGGCAATTTCCTTTAGTCCATTATTTCCATTGTTTGCCGTAGCCACAATTTCAAAGCGCTCGTCCAGTTCAGTTATTCGCTTTATTTCGGCTATGTTGGCCGGCATGTCGTCTATAATGATGGTTTTATATTTTGCCATTAGAGTTCGTATTTATAATCTACTGGTATTTTCAATGTTGCCTGTGTGCCGGCAACCTTGCCTTCATCATCCAATAAATCAGTATAAGAAATATCGCTTGGTTTGCTATTATTTGTATTAAGGATATTATTCATCATATTTTGAATATAAGCACCTTTGCCGGTTCCGCTTGTGTGCAACTTTCGTGCTTTTTCGCGGCCAATGCCGTTATCGCTTACGCTGAATATATAATAATTGCTGTCTTTTTGCACTTCTACTTTTATCAGGCCATCGTTGGTGGTTTTGTGCCTGATGCCATGTTTTATAGCATTTTCGACAAGCTCCTGCACCGAGAGGCGCAATATCACAAAATCCATAGCCACATCATCGGCCACATTAATTATATATTCAAACTTATCTTCATACCTGAATTTCCGGAAATCAAGAAACAGGTCGATAAACTTAATCTCTTCTTTAATGGTGTTGGTAAAGCTGTCGGAGGCCGTGAGGGTTGCGTTTATCAACTTCGAGAATTTTGAAAACGCTTCCAGTGCCGCCTCCTTTTTTTCACCGGCAATCAATCCTTTGAGCGAGTTTACAGCGTTGAATGTAAAATGTGGTGAAATCTGGTTGTTTACCACCTGCAATTTATAGCGGGCAATTTCTTTTTCTTTGCGGCTTTGCTCGGCTTCGGCCTTGCGCTTGTGCATTTTGCGCTGATACACAAAAACGGTGATGAAAATGATGATGATAAGCAAGAGCGTACTTAATAAAAACCAGTTTTTAATCCGCTCGTTGCGCAAGGTTAAATCCTTGTTTTCAATTTCTTTTTCCTGAAAGGCAATGGTTTGATTTTTCTTTTCCGTTTCATATACTATGGCCAGGGTTTTTACCTCTGTTTCTGCTTCCCGTGAGCGGATGACTTTATCTATCTCAATGGCTTTCGCATAATAATCTAATGCAAGTTTGTAATTATTTTGCTTTTCATAAAGTTTTCTGAAAAAACTGTAAACAATATACTCACCCTGCAAATCATCATTGTTTTTGGCTATTTCAAGCGACTTCTCCAAATAATATCTTGCCGTATCAAATTTACCCAAAGCAATATTTGCTTCACCTTTTGTAGAAAGCACTCTTCCGTATTTGCTGCTGTTCTTTCTGTTATGCATAAGTGTAAGTATCGAATCGGCCATTGCATCACACTCATCAAATCTGTTTAAATTATAAAAGGTTGTTGCAATATTCGTTTTACAAACACTCGTAAAATAAGCGCTTTTCAGTGTGCTGTTGTTCAAAGCCAGGGCACTGTCCATATATACCAGCCTTTGTTCATGTTCCTTTAACATGCCCAAATTATTACCTATATTAATATAGGTCGAAATGATTCCCTGGGTATGTTCCAGGGTTTTAAACGATTTCAAGGCGGCAAATTCGTAAATTAGAGCTTTGTCGTAATCTTCCATTATATTATACATCCTCCCCAGGGAAGACTGACTGTGGGCTAAGCCTATGATAATTCCTTTTTCTTCATGAAATTTATTTGCTTCCAGTGCATAAGGTGCGGCCTTTTCGGGTGCGCCAAATTCCACATACAAAAATGCCAGGTTAATATAAGCTCGATATAAAGCAATTGAGTCTTTTGTGATTTTAGATTTATCGGCAGCATTCAGGTAAAACTCCAACGATTTGGCACTACCGCCCGGCACATAGCCATAAGCATTGCCCAGCATGATGTAGGTATTTGCCTCCTGCTCAGGACTTGTATAGTGCTCCAAATTTTCGGTAGCATAAAGCATGGCGCTGTCATACTTCCCCAAATCGATAAAGGCAGAAGCAATAATATCGTTTTTTTCCCAAATTTCATCATCCGATAAATTTGCAGAAGCTGGCAAATAGTGTTGGAGTGTTTTGATGGCAGAATCTGGAAAAACATGTGTTATCTTTTTTGCCAGCGAAAGCGCAGAATCTTTTGAAAGTCCTTTTCCGTTGTTATCAGGTTTTTGTTCTGACTGGTCAGAATCCCACCCGGGCTGACAGGCAGCAGTAATTAGTAAAGCTGCAAATAGCAGGTAGTGCAAAATTCTCATTCGGAAAACATGTTTTTTAATAAAGCCCGGCAAAAATAGACTTTTTTCCCTTCAATTCCTGATTTCCTGTTTGCAAGTCATCCGGTGAATACTGCTTAAGTAATTGACACCTTGTGCATGGGAACAACGAAATTCCCGGGAGTAATTCATCGGATGACTGATTCCCGATAGCAAGTCATCCGATGAATACTGCTTAAGCAATTGACACCTTGCATAAAAGAACAACGAAATTCCCGGGAGTAATTCATCGGATGACTAAAACCGGGGAATTTCCTGGCGACTTTCGAATGTCCTCAGATCCCGGGCTTTTTCAGGTGAGAGCCTTAAAGCCCTTAAAGTCCTCACCCCGAAAGCCACCCGAAAAGCCTGATAAAAACGCCGCACCCCGCCACAGTCAGGGCTACACTTAAAGTGAAACTCTGACTTTCCGGTGGGGGCAAAACCTGGCTTTGGAAAGTCATCCGATGAATACTGCTAAAGCAATCGACACCATACACAGGGGAAAAATGAAACTTCCGGGGATAATTCATCGGATGACTGTTACCAGGAATTTCCTGGCGATTTTCTATAGTCCTCAGGCTTCTGGCCTTTTCAGGCGAGAGCCTTAAAGCCCTTAACGACTTTAAGAACCTCACACCGTGAGCCACCCAAGATGGCTGACAAAAACGTCGCACCCCGTCAAAGTAATCCCACTCTGATTTTATAATATCTCCACATTTTTTGCCCTTTTTCGACACCTCCCAAACTTCCCAAATCTTAAAAAATCTTAAAATATTAAATTTTTTTAAATTACACTCAATGCCCAAGCCACGACATTCAAGTTAAAAAACCGATACACTCATGCCCGATTTTCGAACATTTGCTTTTCCCCCAAAACACATACACCCCCTTTCGATATATAGGAAATTGAAAAAAGTTGCCTTAGGTTTGCCGCTTTACATAAGGCTTTGAATCAAATACAATCATAAATATTGCTTAATAAATAAAAGGAGGATTACATGTTTTTGACCCCGCCACCCACAAATTCCCTACTGATTGGGTACTTACTTTTTATCATCCGCAGGTCTTGGGCTTTGTCAGGCAAGGGTCTTGAAGTCCTCACACCGAAAGCCTGCCTGAAAAGCCTGATAAAAACGCCGCACCCCGCCATAGTCAGGGTATGACTTAAAGTCATACCCTGACTTTCAAACAAAATAGAATCACAAAAAATAATTGAATTACTAATTTTAAAAACTAAACGCAATGAAACATTTTTTTACACTTTTTGCATTCCTGCTTGCATTCTCTACTTTTAGCCAGGCTCAAAATCCATTTGGCAACGGATCGGATGGTAACCTTACTGTTAATGTAGGCGAAACGGTGTTGATCAATACCGAAAGAACTACAGTAGTGGGATCTAATTTCATGGGTTCTACAGAAATTTTTGTAGATAGTGCCGGAGCTATTCAGGTGGGCGATGAGGTACTTATCATCACCATGACGGATGGTGAAACCACAATGGAAAAAAATTCCGTTGGCCAATGGGAAACACAAACAGTAACGAACATTGGTGATAACCATTTTATTTTGTCATCTCCGCTAAGGAATTCCTATTTTGCCAGCAAGGGGAAGGTGCATCAGATCATTAAAATTCCTAATTATGTGCTGGTTGATATTTCGGGAACTTTAAGCTGCCCGGCCTGGAATGGCAGTACAGGTGGAGTGCTTTATTTTAGATCGAACGACACCGTTTTTGTACAAACTACAGGTATCGTTTCTGCCAGCGCCAAAGGCTATCGCGGTGGTAGTCAGTATGGCGATTCGCATGGTGGTGGCCAGGGAGGTGAGAGCTTTGTAGGTCTTGGTGGAGATGGCGGTCATTATACCGCTGACCCGCAAGGGAAAGATGGTGCAAGTGGCGGTGGTGCTGCACATAATGGCTACAATGGTGGAAACGGAATTGCCGGTGGTGGTGGTGGCGCTACAGGTGGCTCGGTAGGCCTTGGATCTGCAAATATGGGAGGTGCCGGCGGCGGTGCTGGTGGCCATGCAGGAAGTGCAGGAGGTGCCGGCTACGGAACCTTTGGTTATGGAGGTTTTAGCTATGGTGGCGCAGATAATGGCCAAGATGGTGGGGAGAATTTTTCCGGTAACGGTGGAACTCATGTTGTCGGCGGCGGTGGCGGCGGTGGCGGAACCTACGGAACTGTAGATCTTGCAAAATTATATTTGGGCAGTGGTGGTGGCTGCGGTGGTCGTTATAGTGGTCGAGCTCCGGGTTATGGTGGAAATGGTGGTGGCCTGCTGTCTATTTCAGCAAATGGACTTTCAATTCAGGGATTAGTACAATCCAATGGTTCAAATGGTGGAAATGGTGGTCAGTACTGTGGTGGTGGAGGCGGCGCTGCCGGAGGTTCCGTTGTGTTAAGCGCTATAGTAACTGAAATCAGTGGAGACCTTACTTCATCAGGTGGTATAGGTGGAAACGGTAGTTATGGAAACAAAGCAGGCGATGGTGGATTTGGTAGAATTAAGGTAAGCACATCAAGTATGAATAATACCGGAACAATCTCACCTGAACCTTACACAACTTCTCTTGAAAATATTTTCCACATAGCTTTAGGAAATACTTCTAACGCTTCCGATCCTTACATTATTAATGCTGATATTTTTGATAATGATGGCGACCCCATAACCGGTGCAAAAATACATTACCGCGTAAACGGAGCTTATTTTGTTCTGGTAAATATGAACGAAAATAAAGACTTCCAAAACTTTTCGGGAAGCATCCCTGCCCAGCCTCATGGCTCTCTAATTGAGTATTACCTCAGCGCAACGGATGGCACTGACAACTACCTTGCTCCAATCAATGCACCTGCAACAGTATTTTTATTTGAAGTAAATAACTTCCCTCCCTACGAAGTTGCAGCAAGTGATAATAACGATGGTTCGGTTAACATAAACTGGTTTGAGCCGACTGACTTAAGTAATTATACAGCTTACAGGATTTATCGAAGTGAGCAGGATAATTTCACACCCGGAGCTTACAACCTGCTTGAAAGTAACATTAACGACACAACATACTCCGACACAACTGTACTGGATTTCCACACCTACTATTATATCGTTTCGGCAAACTACAACAACAACGGTACTGCCAATGAAGTATTCTCAGATGACTCTCCGGGCTTGTTGGTAAATAACACTGCGCAAACCACAGTTTTGGGATATGCCCACCTGGAAGGCAGGAACAACCATGGCAATATCAAAATTAAATTTGTACCCATGTCTTCATCTGCTGTTGCCGACAGCATTTATACCAATGCTCTTGGATATTTTGAAACCCACGATATTTTCCCGGGCATTTACACTGTACTCATGAGTAAGCCAGGATTTGAAACTCCGGCTACCTGGCAGGAAATTTCCATTGTTGAGGATACCGATTTGGAGGAATCCATATTATATGATTATGGATTAACGGTTACAGGTGAGGTTTCAGGTATCTGGAGCGGTTATGTTACGGTAAATGGTGATATTACTATTCCTGCCGGCGATTCGCTGATAATTGATGCTGGAACCTGGATCAGGTTTACCGGGAATTACAACATGTACGTGTATGGCTACCTCGAAAGTAATGGTGCCGAAGCCGACACAGTGCTGTTTACCGTATGGCCAACACTTCCAGAGACTGCCGGACAATGGCGCGGGATTGATTTTTATGATGTTGCCGATGATAACTCCCACATCCAATATACAAAAGTGGAGTATGCCTACGATGGAATGTATTACGAATGGTGTGCTGCAAATGCTGAGCATTCTCTTTTCCAATACAACAGCCGCTATGGTTTATACATGAACTGCTCAGATGGCTCCGTAGTAAAACATGCTGTTTTCTTGTTCAATACCAATGCAGGAATATATATGGACTACTCTACTGCAATCATTGAAGAATGTTTGGTTAAAAAAAATCCAAGCCACGGTATTTCATTATATAGTGTTTCGAGTGCAAGCATAAGTTCTTGCATATTTGATGAGAACCAATATGGCGTGGTAGCAAATGGTGCCTCTGATCCTGTTGTTGATGGATGTACTTTTAAAAATAATATTAACGATGGCATACACTTTAACACCGTCTATGACAGAGGAATTGTTACAAATAACACTTTTGAATCGAATGGGAATGGAATTTATCTTTATTCTACGTCAAAACCAAAAATTTCAAACAACTGGTTCTACCTGAATAATTATGGTATTAATATTCAATATGATTGTGATGCAATTATTTCGGATAATGAAATTTTAAATAATTCTTATGGTATTGTTTTTAATTCATCAGGCTATGCTTCTGAGCCGGTGATAACAAACAATATTATAGCCTACAATGAATATGATGGAATACATAAAAACACCAACAACAATGCTTCTTCGCCTACAATTACAAACAATACGATATTTGGGAATGGCAGGGATGGATTGCATATATTAAAAGCAGGAACAGAAATCATTAGAAATAATATTATTGCTGAGAATGGAGAATGGGGAATTTACCTTGAAACGCAAATAGATACTTTAGGAAATAATAATATTTATTCGAATGCATCCGGAGCATTTTCGAATTTGGACTATCTGCCTCAGGAAACATGGAATTTTGTTTCTGTCAATCCTAACAACAATGCTTCTTGCGATGTACATAGGAATATTAATGAAGATCCCCAATTCAATTTTACGGATACGCTGGATCTCACACTTCAAATTTCTTCAAAATGCATCGATGGCGGTACAGAAGCTATCTTTGATCCCGACGGTTCCATCTCTGATATCGGAGCTTTGTTTTTCGACAAAGGAAACCCGCACTCTATTTGGGCTACTTCCTACGGAAACCAAAAAGTATCCCTTGCCTGGGATGCCGTAGAAAACGATTCTTTGCTCAATTACAAGGTATATTATAAAGCTTCAGCTTCGGATGACGATTATGTTTTATTTGCTACCACATCCAACACAGCTATCGATGTTACCGGCTTGACCAATAACCAGCTCTACGATTTTACCGTGAGCGGAATATATCCTGCTTATGAATCTGCTTACGCCATTCCGGTTAGCGAACGCCCCGGAGTTGCCACCATGGATTACGATCCTGGCTCATTTAGCCTGGTTATTCCGGCTGCCGACGATTCTATTATCGATAACTTCACGGTGACTAACACCGGCTCGCGCGACTTGAGTTTCAACTTCCCGGCCAGTGCCACAAATTCATCCTACGTAAATTTTGATGGCAGCGGTGATTTGTTGGGCTACGGCCACGCCGAACATTTGGATGGCATGACTGCCCTAACCATGGAGTGCTGGCTCTTGCGGCGTAATGGTGGCCATTTAGAATTTATGGGAAAGAACTACCGGAATTACCAATTTGCAATTAATGGTAATCAAAAAGTGTATTTTTACAAAGGATATGGAAATTCATCCACACAAAGCCACCAAGGATGGGAAACTGATCAGTATATTACAGCCAATATCTGGTATCATTTAGCCATGACCTGGGAAGGAAATACTCTGAAATTATATGTAAACGGCGAGCTTGTCTGGGAAACAAATGATGCTGTTGATGAGCCTATTCCAGAGGCACACCACTACTCCTTTGATCTCGGAAGAAGAGCTGGCGAAAACAGTTATTACCTCAATGGTAAAATGTCGGAAGCCAGGGTTTGGGATAAAGTACGCACAGCCGATGAAATCAAAACCTACATGTACCAGTCGCTCCAAGGAGACGAAGGTGGCTTGATTGGCTACTGGCCTTTGCAAGAAGATTTTGATGATCACTCCATTTACGGGCTTACAGCAACAGTAAGCGGCCAAACTTATCTGGAAACAGATGAACGGCAGGTTTACTCTTTGTATTCCGTTCCACAGGCAAGCTACACAGTTGCCCCCGGAGCCACCGAAGTTGTGCCGCTTACCTTTTACCAGCGCACAGATATGTCATCGCAGTTTTTTACCAGCAATGTTTTTACCGACGATTTAAGTTTACCTCAAATCGACCTCGAAATGGCGCTGCAATATGGCGAAACCGTGCCGGCCTCTCCTGTTCATTTTATTTCGGTTGCCGAAACCGGGCTACCCTACACGATTATTGTTAGTGATGCAAAAATCGACGGGCAAACCATCGACGTTGGCGATGAGATTGGTGTATTTGATGGGGAATTATGCGTTGGAGCCGGCATCTTCGATGGCACATTTAATTTTATTATTACCGTTTGGAAAGAAAATCCGGGGCAGGGCTTTGCAGGATTTACCCACGGAAACAATATAACTTTCAGGCTGTACGATACTTCCGCCGATTTGGAAACAAACGATGCAGATGAAATATATTACATAGGCAACGATACTTTTGGGTATGGGGTATTTTCTGCACTCTCACTCGAAACTTCCATTTATAATATTCAGAATGTAAATATTACCGGCGGGCAGTTCAACCTTGTTTCGTTTAACCTGCTGCCTCATTACCCCGATGCCACCGATGTATTTGGCAACATCGAAGAACTACAAATTGTGTATAACGACAATGGCGGAGTGCTCATCCCGGGCTACAACATCAACACCATTGGCGATATCAACTTCCTTGATGGTTTTTATCTGTTTGGCAACAATAGCGCAGTAATAGCTTACGAGGGTACTTATATTAAGGAGGAAGACTGGGAAATAACTGTTGACCCTTTTAAATGGAATTTTGCTGCCATGATTGGACGTTATCCTGTAGCGGTTACGGATGTGTTTTCGGGTTTGGAAGATGAAATTAGTATTGTACAGGCAGCCTCCGGCGATTCCTGGATTCCTTCGCAGAGTGTAAATACCATCGGGAACATGCAGCCCGGCAATGGTTACAAAATTGCACTTGCCGTTGATACCAGCGTATCTTTCAGCTATCCTGCCACCTCCAAGGAAACAAGTATGGCGGCAAATCTCCACGATTATAGAAACACTAAAAATAGTGAAGATTCTTATTTTTCATATACAGAAACCGGATTGCCTTATGCGGTAGTTGTTGAGATCAAAACTCAAAACGAAACGCCATACAGCCTTCAACCCGGCGATGAAATAGCTTTGTTTGATGGCGAAACTTGCGTTGGTAGCACAACTTATCAAGGTGATAAACTTATGCTGATAACTGCATGGGAGCAGAATGAAGGTCAGGCTTTGCCAGGTTTTTCTCCGGGAAATCCAATTTATGTTAAAACTTACCGTGCTGAATTGCAGCAATGTTTTACTCAGAAAATACAAAGTACTACTGGGAAACGCCCCGCTTTTGGTAATGAAAATTATAGCTATTTGTCGCTCGAAATGCTTCCTTTTATTAAAGAAGAAATGTTTTTTGCCGTAGCGCCAAATCCTTTCAAAAACGGAACAAAAATAATCATCGATCTTCCAACAGAAGATGTGGTGGATATTAATGTATTTGATGCCTCCGGGCGATTGGTAAAGTCGATCGTTAACAGGAAGTTAAATGCTGATCGTCAACAATTTCATTGGAACGGTACCGACCTCAATGGAATGATGTTGAATCCGGGGATATACTATGTTGTTGCCGCGACTTCAAGCGAAGTGATTACAGAAAAAGTGGTTATTTTAAAATAATGTATGGTTCATAGCTTATCCGGGGCAAATTTTACTGCCCGGGTCAGGCTATTTACGCATACTTAAATAGGTAAATTATGAAAGATAAAATATATATTGATTCTAAGCGGAGGGGCATGCTGGCATTTTTGTTTTTAATGTTTATGACAGTATTTTTCTCCTTAGGCGCTTTTACTCAGATAAACCTTGAAGATGGCCTTGTGGTATATTATCCTTTTAATGGCAATGCCAATGATGAAAGTGGAAATATGAATGATGGAAATGTGATAGGGGCTAGTTTGACGATGGATCGGTTTGGGAACCCTAATGGTGCATATTATTTTGATGGGAACGATAGCCGAATAAACACTGGCAATGGAATTAAACCAGGCTTTCCATTTACTTATAGTGCCTGGATAAATCCTGATTTTTCCAATACAGAGTATGCAGTTATTTATTCAAGTGATAATCGCTCATCTCGGTATTATGGCTTTGCAATTCAATGTAACGATGATGGGAATATAAGCGGACATTTCGGAAATGGGGGAATCCCTGCACCATATTCGAGATTCAGCAAAAAAACTACCACATCCCCTATAAATGAAAATCAATGGAATCACGTGTTGCTTATGTTTGATGTAAACAAGGAAATTAGAATATTTGTTAATGGAATTGAGCAGGATGTAGAAACCGGCAGTGGCACTACTTCAACGATGGCACACTCCGGTGCAGATGGTCATATTGGATGTGCTTTTAGTAATGATGGTTCGTGGTCTGGAGATTTCGTAGGAGTTATCGATGAAATGAGAGTCTATAACAGACATTTGACGGAGGAGGAAATTACAATCCTTTCCCAGGAAAATCCTATAAATGAAGCTTTTAATCCTGTTACCCCCACAGGATTATCTTACAGCATAGTTTTGTCTGAGGCTCTTATCAACGACAGCCTGATACCCATAGGCGCCCAAATTGGTGTTTTTGATGGCGACCTGTGTGTTGGAACTGCTTTTTACGAAGGCAATCCCAATCAAAACCTCGTAGCATGGCAAGCTGATCCATCACAAAACCTGGAAGGCTTCACCCCGGGAAATGCCATTGTTTTTAAGTATCACACTTTTTGGTATTCCGAAACCAGAAACTTTGATGCTACGGCCAATTTTATTAGAGGAGACGGCACCTTTGGTGATGGAGCCTATAGTGTGGTTGAGCTTTCGGCCGCCACCGATTTATTACCTGCAATAACTGTTTCAAACGAGGTATTAAATTTTAATGCGGTGGTGCAAAATGATACTTGCATACTCCCTTTGGTGATCTCCAATCAGGGCACTGCCATTCTGCATGTTAATTCCTTTGAGAACGAAGACAATCATTTTTCCTTTTATAGCAGCCCGATGTTTCTTGCTCCTTTGGCTGAGGATACCTTGTGGGTAAAATTTATTCCTACGGAAGTGGTAGCTTATAGCGATGTATTGCAAATTACCAGCGATGACCCGGAAATCCCATTTATCGAAATTCCTATGCACGGAATCGGGCTTCCCCAATCCACACCTCAATTATCTGTGAGTCCTTCGGCACTTCTGTTTGGTGGAATTGCAATGAACACCACCAAGACTTTGAATATGAATATTTATAATGAGGGTAACGGAACCCTGCAGGTTACAGGAATTAATTCTTCAAACACAGCATTTAGCATTTTTGGCTCAAGTTCATTTTCTTTAGAGCAGGGGCAAAACAAAAATGTTGCTGTTGTTTTTTCGCCAGATGCTTCCGGAGTTTTTTCAGGTAATATTACCATTCAAACCAATGACGGGAATAAAATAATTACTGCCAGCGGCGTGGCTTCGCAGGGACATTTTACAAG
>Ga0307990_1003304_pt1 | contig 12381 bp, 7 predicted proteins | sample EllFjometagen129_FD_203168 | JGI IMG/M metagenome (GOLD analysis project Ga0307990, IMG submission 203168) | Marine microbial communities from Ellis Fjord, Antarctic Ocean - #129 | ecosystem: Environmental > Aquatic > Marine > Unclassified | place: Southern Ocean | collected 2014-10-08
TATCCGGCGATATCGCTGGCGTTCAGCATCAGCATTCCAATACCCCAGTTGCGGAATGTCAACGCGAGCGAGGTGTAGCTTGCGCTCCCCAGATACGAGGCGTAGAAGGAACTGAAACTGATCCCGGGCAGGGCGGAAAGCCCAGCGGAATTGTAGTACAGAGTCTCGGCGCCCTGAGCAAGGGCAGTCCCCGCTCCACCGACACCGATCACCTGTACGCCGGGGTCGATGTCGAGGACCGAAACCGAGGTCTCGGCGATGCCCGCGACACTCACCAGCCCAACCAGAAGGAGGGCCGCCATCATCAGCACATTTACTCTCTTCACTGTTCTCCCTCCCTTATCTTGCAATTAGAAGCTTGAATATCGGCGACTTGATCGTACTGCCGTTGTCCTTGGCCACAACAATGCACAAGTAGAGGCCGTTTGGCTGCGCGGTGCCACCAGTCGATGTGAGATCCCACACGTAAGGCGACTCGCCCACGGTGAGTTCCTGTTCGAAGACCAACGCACCAGTGATGTTGTAGATGCGCAGCACTGGATCGGTTGCGCCCGTTGGCAGGTAGTAGACGATCGACGCCTGCCTTGATGCGGGGTTGGGATAGCTGTGTAGGATCAGGTTTGTTCCTGGCTCACCAACAGCTACTTGCTCAGTTGTGCTGCTACTTCTGGCACCATCATTATCGGTGACGGTGAGACTAACCACATATGTTCCCGCAGCCGTATATGTATGAGTTGGACTCTTCGTTGTACTTGTTCCCCCATCGCCAAAGTCCCATGACCAAGCAGTAACGGTCCCATTTGCGTCAGTGGAAGCATCCGTGAATTGGACTGAGCTTCCTACCTGTGGTATCGATGGAGAGAACGTGAAACTGGCGACCGGCGCAGCATTGGTGGGCGCTGTCGCTGTAACATCCTCAGTAGTCGTTCCTGTAGCTCCCTCATTATCTGTCACTATGAGAGTGACTGCGTAAGTCCCAACTGTGGCGAACGTATGGGATGGTGTTTGCGTTGAGTCGGTGTCACCGTTGCCAAAATCCCAATTCCAGGAAACAACCGAGCCATCGGAATCTGTGGACGTGCTAGTGAAAACAACTGTGTCATCTGTTGTTGGATGTGTAGGCTCAACTGTGAAACTGGAAATAGGAGGCGTATTGATGCGAACTGGGAGGGTCTTTGTAATGAAATCTGTAACCCCATCGTTATCGGTCACCTTCAATGTCACGGGCTGTCCGCCACCATCATTGAAAACGTGGTTAACAGTCATGCCGGTTGCATCAGCTCTGCCATCGTTATCAAAATCCCACTCGTAGAAATCCACCCTTCCATCTCGGTCCGTGGACCCACTTCCATCGAAGCTGACAACTGTGCCAACTTTAGGTTCGTCAGGAGCGTATGTGAAGTCGGCTGTTGGGCGTATGAATTCCACAGAGACTACACGCGTCTTGAAACCAAAGGCTCCATCATTGTCTGTTACACACAGTGTGACAATTTTGGCTCCACCTGTGTGAAACGCATGTGATACCTTCGTTCCAGTGGCGTCATAGACTCCATCGCGGTCAAAGTCCCACTCGTACGCGTCGACTGTTCCATCAGGATCACTACAGCCATCGGCTTGGAAGGTTACGACCTCGTTCAGGTTGACATCGGGGCCTTCTGCTGGCTCAAACGCGAAATCTGCAACTGGTGGCTGGTTGTCTCCTCCCGTACCACCTGCTTGAACAGGTACACCCTGGGTCTCAGCATCAAAGGCGCCGTCGTTGTCCGTAACTATAAGAGTCACCGGGTAGACGCCGGCAGAGGGGAAGGAATGATTTACTGTCATGCCTGTAGCATCAGTTGTGCCGTCATTATCGAAGTCCCACTCGTACAGTATGATTCCGCCATCTACATCAGCAGAAGCACTCCCATCGAAAGTGACAGTCTGTCCGGTGTTTGGCTCTTCAGGTGTAAATGTAAACGATGCACTTGGTGGCGTTGCCTGAACGGGTACTACCTTGGTCAGATAATCTGAGGCGCTGTTGTTGTCTGTTACCTTCAACGTAACAGGCTGAGCTCCAACTACGCTAAATGCATATGTCACTGTGCTTCCAGTTACGTCCGTCACCCCGTCATTGTTGAAATCCCATTCATACATGACGATGCTTCCGTCGGGATCACTCGATCCGTCCACCCCAAAGGTTACCATCTCGCCTACCTTCGGTTGTGGAGGATCAAACACAAATCCGGCGATAGGGGCTGCATTCTGTACCGTGATATCGCGGAACGTAGAGACTGTTGCTCCGCTGCTACTCGAAACAGTTAGGTTGACACGGAATGTACCCGATGTGGCAAAAGTGTGAATTGGATTCTGATCGGAACTTACACCCGTATCTCCGAAATCCCAGCTCCAGGATATGATGTTCCCTGTTGGATCAGATGATTGATCGAAAAACTGTACTTGCTTAGTTGCTGTAGGCGAAGTTGGGGTAAAGCTGAATGCAGCAGTCGGACCGAGTACAGTGACTGTCTGAACAAGCGCCCCCGTTTCTTGGTCGTCATCTGCAACTCTCAAGGTTACGGTGTATTCCCCTCCGCTTGCATATTGGTGAGTAGGATTCTCCGAGGCACTGGTGCCAGCATCTCCAAACGACCAGTTCCAGGCGACAATCTGGCCCCCATCGGGATCCTCAGAGGTATCTTGGAATTGAATAACATTATTAACCGTTGGCGAAGAAGGAGAATAGGTGAAATTCACCACTGGGGGAACAGTCTGCACGGAGATCCATTTCATTTCGGTGTCTGTAGCATCACCATCGTCGGTAACTTTCAGCGTCACTGGATGTTGGCCTGCAGTACTGAACGCATATCGCACTCTGATGCCGGTGTCATCAATGACGGTATCACTGTCAAAATCCCACTCATAGGTCACGATACGCCCGTCGCTGTCCGATGATCCCTGACCATCAAAGGAGACTACCTCTGCTGCATCTGGGAAGGCAGGCGAATAGGTAAATGATGCGCTCGGTGGGGCATTGACTACTTCAACATTATTTGTAACTGTAGTAAGTTCATGACGGCTATCTGTAGCAGTCATGGTTACCGGATATGTTCCTTCAGTGGGGAATGAATGCGTCACGGTCACTCCACTTGCGTCGGAAACACCATCCTGGTCAAAGTCCCAGGCATAGCTGACAAACCAATCCGGATCTCCGCTCACAATGACAGTGAACGTAACGAGCGCGTTCAGACTGGGGGTTGCAGGCTCGAAGGTGAAATCCACAGTGGCCTGCGCAAACACCTGTCCCGTAAGAACGACAAGCAGTCCAAGTATCACTAGGGCGGCATAAGAGCATTTTCTAACCATTGCGGTGCCTCCTCCGCTTTCCAATTGGTGTATTCATTGTCTCGCTTACATTCTACAATTGATGCCGGGCATTAGTCAGATGCAGATCACTTGCCAATGGCCTGTCAGTCACGACGCCAGGGGAAGTATGTCTTGCTCAACGGCTCCACACTCTTCAGATAATAGAGGGTGGCGGAGAGCGTGAGCCCAGTCCTCAAGTGCACACGTTGGACTGTTGAAGGGGAACGCCTGCCTGCCATGTGTTCCGCTGGTTGTCGATTGTGGATAATTGCGCTAGGGTTCGTGCCCTAGATAGTTGCGTGAGTTACAACAACACTCGGGAAAGCCCCGGAGGAGAGAACAATGAGAAGGACATGTCTGGTGGGAGTGACATCAATATTGCTGGTTGCGATTGCGGGTCTAGTTAGTATTGCAGGCCCAAGCATTGTCGTTATTGATCCAGTCTACGATTTTGGAGTCGTCGTTGAGGGCGAGACAGTGACGCACACATTCATCATTGAGAACCATGGTGATGAAGTACTGCGGATCACGAATGTCATAGCTGGCTGTGGCTGTACGACGACTTCACTTGCCGTATCAATTCTCGAACCGGGGAGAGGAGTACGCCTTGGGGTTGATGTATCAACTGCTGGATATGGAGGCCTCCAGATCTCCAAAGAAGTGTATATCAAATCAAATGATCCCGATGCTCCGCGAGTAGTGCTAACCATTGAGGGAACAGTCGTCAACGCCAAGCCATTCTTGATCGATTCAAGAACACTATCGGGTAGCCTCATGTTCCTCATCGATCTTCGGGATACGCCTTCCTATGCTGCAGGACACCTTATTGGAGCGATTAGCCTGCCATACATAGAGGGAGACTGGTGGCTGAGCATCATCCCCAAACAGGCTCGTGTGGTGCTCTATGATCAAAAGGGAAGCGTGAGCATGGACATGGCAGAGGAGATGCTCAAACAGGGCTTCACAAATGTCCAGGTATTGACAGGAGGGATCGATGAGTGGATCCACAACTATGGCGACAGGCTAATTACCACTGCGCCTCTAGTGATCCCCCGGGAGGCTAGTAAGTAGAAGGAACGGGTCCATCGTAAGCAACTCTATTGCTCGCCCAAGGGTACTTCATGTCTTCTGCTGCATGTGGAGGCTTCCACACATAGGTAGACAGAGTCTCCAGCTTGGTCTATTGCTGCGCGCTGACTGGTGAAAATATGGGGGTTCCATTTTCAAGTTCTTTCCCAAGGTGTCTTGTCGCCCGCGGATGTGTCGCAGATAGTGCTTAACCATCGAGGCAGACCCGAGTACGCCCTTATCCCATGCTAGAACGCGTGATGAATATTACAGACGTATGCCTCCCCCAATCCTATAATGGCAATGACGGGTTTCTATTTCACTGACGGTGAATTTCTGGGAGGAGGCGTGCAAGAGATGAGCGTAGAGCGATGGCAGGATCTTACACAGTTGAAGCGTAACGTCACTAGCACTTGGTCAGTTTGGGAGCGTGCTGGACCGCCTGCAGCCGGAATAATCAGCTGGGCTATTAGAAGAGATGCTAGAAGAATCAGACTCTCAATTAAGGAGGCAGAATATGAATAGGTCGAAATCGAAAGCGCTGGGCATGATCTTGCTTCTCGCTGTTCTTGTTCTTGGAACAGGGTTGGCAGCATGGAGCGAGATCACCCTTCACCCGGGAGAGTCGGGAGAAGCACAATGGTGGTACAGAGAAGATCCAATAGTTGGTAAGTGGGTGTGCGGATCTGGCGGGCCGTTTTGCGATTCCTCAAACTTCGACGCAAATCGATGGGGAGCGGAACTGGCGACCTACGCGGACGGTGATTGGTCGTATGTATCCCTGAACACTGCGAAAAGGTTCTTGATTGGTGACGTGACAACAGCAAAATTCTTTTTCCGGATGGTTGATCCGCCTGGCATACAGACCGATAGCGGTCCGAGCATGGCGTTTTCGCTGTTCAACAAGACCACCGGAGACGAGGTTATCGCCATCAGTGAGGGAGCAACGTCACTGCAGACGAGTTCGTGCACCACTTTTGATCCCACGACAGTGGACTGGTGGTGGGGCACGTGGCAAGAGACCACTCAACCAAGCGGCAAACAGTGGGATCCAAGCACGATCGATACTACCATGATGGGAACGCCAGTCCCTGATACATTCGCGAATATGCAAACGGCGTTGCTCGGCTATCAAGTTCAGTCGGTGATGATCCTCATGGGCGTTGTCGGTGAGACCGTGGGGAGCCCAAGCGGTGGTGCGATCATGGCCGGGAAAGCGGTCGTTGATGACATCACGCTCACATGGGACAGTAGCGCCTATGGTGGCATCTATCGGCTTGAAAAGGGATGGCCGCAGATCGTCAATTTCGACGACTGGACGCAGGCTCCACTACCAAACGGTGAGCCACCGCGACAGTACGATCAATGGTGCGTAGGCTGCGAGGATTGTCTCGTCACGGATAACCAGAACCTGTGGGGAATCGTTCGCGAGAGCGACCTCGCCGGCTTGGACATCCCGACAACGGCGAAGAGCTTCCCCTCGGACGAGTACGCGATCTACTTCGGTATTTCAACGACAGGAAACTACAGTGCCGGTGAAGCATCGGTGGGTGCAATCTGCTCGCCGTTGAACGAACTTAACCCTGCGGACGAGTACGTCAGCATCTCATTTGACTACTTCCGCGAGGTCGAGCAGTACATGGGCACCTATGACTGGACCTACATGCAGATCCAGTTCCTGGACGACAGTAACATCCCGGCAAACGGTTGGGCAATGCCGACTACTTGGTACAATCCGTTCGGTTACACCTCATCGGATCTTACCAAGAGAAACCCCGGCGATGTGGATCCAAGTGCCGGAAACGATCCCACAAGCGAGATCCTGGGTTCATGCGCAGTTACCGATCGTGGTTGGAAAACAATCTGGTACAAGGATTCTAGTGATACAAACGAAAGCAGTTGGCAGACAGCTGCGATCTCTCACTACCTAGATAGCGATGAGAATCAGCAGTCAGACGCGACGTATCGGATCAAAATACCACCGAAGGCGACGCGAATGCGAATCCGTTTCGTGTTCAACTCGGTCGACGGATCGAACAACGATAGTTTTGGTTGGCTGATCGATAACGTCGTTAAGCAGCACTCCCCGAGCCCGGTGGGGTGCAAGATCGAGACCGATTCGCTTCCGCAGGGTGAGGTTGGAGAGAAGTACGGTACCTCGCACTCTGACGGTACTTACTTTGAACTTTCACCGCAGGTTATCGACGGAGTAACGACCGGAGCTAGATCTTGGTCGATCGTCTCAGTGACGAAGAACGGTGAACATTCATCTCTACCTCGACGTCTGGCACTCGACCCGCGCGGACGCCTGTACGGTGAACTCGATCCAGGAACTTCTGGCACGTACGAGATCACTTTCCAATTGGTTTGCTTTGACGGCAGGCCCGACCAGAAGACCCTCGTTCTGAACATTCGCGCTCCGGCAAGTGGAGTGAGCGTTATCGGAACCGAGGACTTCGATGATCCAGGCGAAGATACCCTATCTACATCAGCGACGAATACGGTTGAGGGTAAGCCGCTCCCAGCAGTTGCTGGGGACTGTCCGAACCTGTGGCATCAAACTGGCAACGTCAAGTACGCTCTTGACACTACGCCTCTGAAGGATGACTACCACCACGTGGCATACTTCGGGAAGGACGACGATGGTCAACCCACTAATCCGGAAGACCCGAATTATAGCTGTGCCCGAGCGAAGGGCTGTATGATAACGCGGCAATTCCCGATTACGGCAAGTAACGACGGCCAGGAGCTGATCGTTGGGTTCAAGTCGTGGCGTCAGGTGGAGAGCTTCGCCGGTGGCGAGTACGACAAGACTTGGGTCGATGTTCGCTTTGAGGGTGGAAACTGGCAGACAATTTGGTCGAAGTCTTCCAAGGATACATCTCTTGCGGCGTGGACGTGGCAGGAAGTGCACACCGGACTCCAGCTCAAGCAGGGAGTGAAGGTACAACTGCGTTTCTGCTTCGACTCGATTGACGGCTACAACAACGGTGAAGACGGCAAGGCCTACGGCTGGCTGGTCGATGAACTCAGCCTGTACGCCGGTTCAGCCGAGCTTTCGATTTCCAACTGTCCCGCTGGTGAAACCTCAGTTGGTGAGTACTACAAGGAGGAGATACGCGCCTCCGGTGGAACGGAGCCACAGCCGCACTGGGAGATCTCTTCCGGCGAGCTTCCTCCGGGCTTGGGACTCATTCAACCTGACTCCAGCGACCGGCGACTAGCTCACATCGAAGGAGTCGCAAGGACGGCGGGTACATACACGTTCACCTTGCGTGCGCGCGATGCTAACTGGGACGAAGTCGCCACGCGTCAGTGCACGATTGTGGTAACCGAAGACGTCACGCTGCTGTTTGAGGACTTCGAGGATGATCCAGCCTGGAGTCAAGGCGGCCTGTGGCACTTTACGACCGATGATGGAGTAGCTGGTGTTGACAACACAGGGCCAGCCAATCACGCTGCATACTACGGAAAGAACGACACGACGGCTCCTACCTATAAGACGGGATCCCGTACAACTGGGATGCTGACACTTGTAACTCCGGAGATCGATCTCGTGTCCAGTCCTGGTGGAGCACCAGTTGAGGCAGTCAAGATAGGCTTTGACTACTGGCGTCAAGTCGAGTCGTTCGGTAACGGCGGGTATGATAAGACGCAGATACAGGTCAGGCTCGACGATGGAGATTGGACGACAGTTTGGTCGCTCGATTCTTCGGTCGCATCTGCTGCTGATTGGAAGGTTGCAGACATTCCTGCGTTCCTCACCAATGGCGCGTCAACGATGTCTATCCGCTTTGTCTTCGATTCTATGGACAAGTGGTATAACAACTACACTGGCTTCCTTGTCGACAACGTGAAGGTACACTCTGCAGAAGCTAGCAGCGCCAGCGCGTTATCGGCAATGGCTGTCTCTCGGACTGACGAGAAGGCACGCAACTTGGCGGCCAAACTTGAAGTGATGAACATTCCGAACCCTGTTCGCGATGTTCACACCACAACCTTCATGGTGCGCAATGTTGCGGTTGAGGCAATGAAGATCCAAATCTTCGACCTCAGCGGTGCATTGGTGTACGAGGAGGAAACACCGGGTAACGAGCTTGAATGGCACACCGTGAATGATTACGGTGAGTATCTGGCCAATGGAATCTACATCTACCGTGCAGTTGCACTTATCGGTGGGGAGTGGGTCCAGACGGCCCTTCAGAAGCTAGTTATCCTGAGATAGGCTAAACACACAATCAGGCCCTGGAGCAGTTGCTTGCTCCAGGGCCATTTCTTGAAGGAGTATGCCTGTGAGAAAGCTGGGTGTTCTGATTGCTATTGTGGTTGTTTTGGCTGTAAGTGCCTACGCAGTTGATTTGGGAGGCGGACTCGTCGGTTTCTTCGCCTCGATGGTGTACCCGAATTCTCTCATCGATACCTTCGCGACAGATAATGTGCTTACAATACCTGGACTGCATGTTGGATGGGGAATGAACATGAACGTCTCACTGTTTTCCTTCATGGAGAACATCGACATGGGCCTGGGGATAAGATACTTGAACGCACGCACTGGCGCACGCGACGTATCAGTTGGAGCATCACTGGCGGGTATGTATGCCTGGGGCGGCTACCGCATAGGACGATGGCAACTTGCCATAGATGCTGGAGGATATCGGGGATCATTCTCTTTTGCTGCTGCGCGGTACCAGAATCTTGTCGGGTGGAACGGCGGTGTTACAGGTAGCGTAAGCTACTTCGCGATTGCTACAGGCACCTTCTCGCTGGGATCGGCTGTGTCTTTGCAGTGGTTGCCAATCGGTGAGATGCATGACACAACGGGACAAAGGTATCGGGGAAGAGGAGCACCGTTCCTGGATTTTTCAGGAGTATCTGTTTCAATTCTCTTTAGCTGGAATTTCTAGGAGGAGAAACATGATGAAGCGTCTTGTCGTCTGTCTGGTAATTCTTGGAGGAGTCGCTCTTAGTGGCATTTCTGAGCAGGTTCCTCCTGGTATTGGAGCTGCTTCCTTTGCCCGCATTGGGATCGATGCTCGTCCCCTGGCAATGGGAGGAGCGTTCGTTGCCGTAAGTGAGGGCAATGCCATTCCATATTATAACCCGGCACAATTGGCAAGGCCTGCGAAGTTGGCACTAGGTGGAATGTACTCTCAAATAGGTGGAGCGGATCTTGGCATTACCTTCCAATCTTTGGACGTGCGCGGGTATCTTGGAACCCAGACGCCATCCTATACTGGGATTGGAGTCGGAGCTACGTGGGTGCGTATGGAGATTGCTGACATTCCATTGTGGAACGAAGATTCGCCCGATCGTATCGATTACTTCACTGCTACTGGTTCGTTGTTTCAGGTATCAGGTGGCATTCAGGTACTCGATCAGTTGGCTGCGGGAATATCAGTGAAGATCTACCAAGAGCGAATTCTCGAAGGGTCGGGAGACGGAATAGGATTTGACTTTGGGGTTCTTGGATCATTTGACGTCTTTAATACTCCAGTAACCATTGGGCTCAATTCGATGGACACAGGGAGGTCAACAATCAAGTGGCATAATACCACCGGAGAACCGGTCAACTATGTGCCTTGGATAAACAAGATTGGCTTATCGGCCTCTTTGCTGGACAAATTGGTACTCATTGTGGGCGACTTCGACTGGTCTGTGGGGCGGCCTTTGGGGGAACAGAAAGTCCACCTTGGCTTGGAGGTCTGTCCATTGCCAGAGATTGCTTTACGTGGCGGATGGAATGGAGAGATTGGAAAGGAAGGTGGCTTTTCTGCTGGAATAGGTGTTCACCTTTTTGAGTCCATTAGTATCGATTATGCCTATGTGCCCGGAACAAATTTCGGGACCACGCATGTTCTCTCCACTCAATTCTCTTTCTAAACCAGGTGTATAGTGGTTAGCGCCTTCTGGGCTGAAACGTGACGTTTTTCACCAATGCTTTCGCCTGCATTGTCGATGTTGGATACGACTAGCTAATGCAGGTCGAATCCCTAGGCGTTGGGTTTGTCAGCATGTCGGATCGAACCAGAAGAGTGAGCACCCAGAACTGCCTCGATTGTGCTTGCCCATTGAATCTCTTGTGGGTTTATTCCTCGTTGTTTGCGACATTCTGAAAAAAACATCGCCGGGAAATCGAAGACTTGCGTGCGATGCCCCCTCAATACCCCGTCTGTTTGCGGCGGGGCATTGCACTGACATCCCATGTCGCGTATGTTTGCGGAAATGGTCGGAGGATGTATTTCCCTCCTCATTCCTTAGTGACATACACTGCCGCTGCATTGTTGCCCTCCTTGCATTCTCGATCTTGGGCGTTTTGTATCCGACGCTTCGTGTGCTATATTATTGTCGTAAGCGTAAGGAGGGGGGAAACCATGCGTAGAATAGCAGTAGTGGTTGCTCTAGTGATTGCAGGGACGGTGGCTGGATGCATGAAGCTTCCGGATACACAACCAGAGGGAATTGTAAGCATAGCGATACGGCCGGAGCAAGTATCTTCTACATCTATTACACCGAAGCTTATTCCTCAAATTGCAGAGAAAATTCGTATCCGTATCTGGAACATAGAGACAGGCTTCAATACGGTTGCAACGGCTTCGATTGGCGACAAACAGATGAGCATAGCTGTCCCACAAGGAAATCGGTACAGTGTTGATGCAGTGTCGTATTATGTGAAGAACAATATGGCTCTCGCTCTTACGGGAGGCTCTGCACCAAACGTAAGTGTGAAAGCTAATGAAACGACAAGTATTCAGCTTGGGTTGCGCCCGTGGCATACTGAAGTAGTCGGTGACGAGCGCGTTGAACCGAGCAAGAGCTACGCTGTGGAGTTTGTCGCCACTGACGCTGGCGGGTTAATCACTCGGGGAACCTTTGAATCTGCTTCCCTTCATGCATCGACCACTTCTTTTCAAGATCCTGATGATGCACTGCCTGCTGAACCAGGAACTTACGGCATCCTGTTTGACGATCGAATGACATTCATGGCTACAGCACCGAATGTATCAGAAGTCTCATCGCTTTTTGTTGGTGTGCTCGTCGAATTCACCCAAAACTGGACAGACGACTTGCTTGAGAACGTTAATGAAAGGACTCTTGTTCTTGAGCTACCAAATAGACACTTAGAGGCCCCTCTGCATCAGTTGATAATCGATCCCTCCACCGGAGGCATTGTCATTGACATCTCTGGAGAGCGCCAGGAATAGAAGCCGACCACGACCGGTGAAGTGGTGTATTGGGTCATAGCGCCATCTCCGTGTATCTGATCAAGCGGCAAATTGCTTGACCTATGAACCACGTCCGTGGACGCCAACACTTCGGCCCTTTGCTCCGATACGCACAGGCTGCTCCTGACATCAAATGAAGAGGGCTGTCGCAAACACTTGTGCTGAGCTGAAAGGAAACCCTTCTGGGCAAGCTTCGAATGGCTCAGCCTCAAAGGACGAGTCCTTACGCCACATCTAAGTTGCCATTGATCGGCGGCTATGACTCCCGTTGGGATACGCCCGTGGGCGCTTGTACCTTTTCAATGACACTATACACGAGCGTGGATTCTCCCAAGACGTATCTGATGCAGGAGGCCATGATGTCATAATGACCGTGTCCGAGGAGGCAACCATGAATGAGAAGATGAACGTTGCGGAAGCGAAGAAGAAGTTCTCGGAACTACTTTCTCGCACTGCCTACAACGGAGAGCGATTCATCATCAATAGACGGGGCGGCTCAGTCCTTGTCAAGCGGGGCGGCTCCTGGCATAGAACTCGTCTTTGTGGATTCGGGATGGAGAAGACATGATTGCGATAGTCTATGCCACAACGAGCCGTGAGTCGAGCACGGAGAGGTATCTTGCTTGACACCCTAATTCTCCTCTTGTACAATTCGTTATTAATCGGCATAGCGCGCCAGCGTAGCTCAATTGGCAGAGCAATTGATTTGTAATCAATAGGTTGCCAGTTCAATTCTGGCCGCTGG
>Ga0307990_1003305_pt1 | contig 12381 bp, 13 predicted proteins | sample EllFjometagen129_FD_203168 | JGI IMG/M metagenome (GOLD analysis project Ga0307990, IMG submission 203168) | Marine microbial communities from Ellis Fjord, Antarctic Ocean - #129 | ecosystem: Environmental > Aquatic > Marine > Unclassified | place: Southern Ocean | collected 2014-10-08
CGCGCCGTGCATGACGATATCCACGCCTTTCATGCACTTATCCACGGTTGCTTTGTCGCGGACATCTCCCATTACATGGGTGATTTTATCCTTGCAGTCCTCGTAATCAAATGGCAGAAGGTCGAGAGAAATTACCTCTTCGCCATTCTCGATAAGTTTGCGAATTAGGTTAATTCCCAAAAACCCCGATCCACCTGTAACCAGCCACTTTGACATAATATATGCCTTTCATTAATTTTCACTATACGGTTTTAAACAATACTGTTTCTACCCCGAAAAATAAGGTTTAGTAAAATATTATCAAGGATTTTTTTGTTTTCGAGAATGTTTGCAGCGCCGCCGGATCGTTGGGAAAGCCGCAAATCCACCCGTTCTGAAAGAACGGGTAGCAAAGGCCCAATAAAATATGATTTCTCTGAAAATAGTATGGCCGTAGCTTCCCGCCACGCCGCAGGCGGGCGTCGGCCGACGAGAACTCTCGTCGGGACGACGAGCCGGTCTGCTTATATCCCGGCGATCGATGTTTTTCGGAAATCTTCGCGAATAATAAAGACCGGCTCGACGTCAGCCACGAGCCGGAACGGAAAACATTGTTTGTGGGATAGGCATCGCCCGGCTCGTGGCACGACGCCCGATTTTCGCACAGAAATCGTTTTCCCACGCCTTTTACCTACTACCTATTACCTAACTCCCTTCCCCTATGGCTTGACAATTGCTAAATATGGTATTAAATTGTCCAAAAAAACAGGAGGGAAAATGAAAAACGCAATTTTTGTTACAATTCTCATTGCAGTAGCGGCTTTTGCTGAGATCGCCGTTACCATTTACAGCGACGGTTTTGCTTTGGTCAAGGAGCAAAGAAAGCTCGATTTTTCAAAGGGCACGAGCGAGTTTGCTTATTCGCCGGTTCCCGCACGAATTACGCCGCAGACCGTGCATTTTGGAGGTGATGGACTCGCCGTCCTCGAACAGAACTACGAATACGATATCGTCAGCACCGAGCGGCTTCTCGAAAAAAATATCGACAAGCGAATCGAGATTTCGCTCGAAAAAAGCGATGAATCGATTACAGGCATATTGCTCTCTGCAAACAGCGCGTCCATGCTTCTCGATGTCGATGGCGTGCTGAGTGCATACCGAATCGAAAGTATCATCGAGCTTTCATTTCTCGACAGACCGGAGAAACTTTTTACCCGACCAACATTGGTTTGGAATGTGTATTCCTCAGAATCCGGCAAGCGCGACACCGAGCTTTCGTATATGACCGACGGCATCGATTGGGATGCTGCATACGTTGCGAATGTCAACAAGGACGATACGCGCCTTTCTATCGATGGATGGGTTACGATCCGCAATAATACCGGAATGACGTTCGAGGATGCCAAACTGAAGATCGTTGCGGGCGAGGTTCATCGCGTGGAGGAACCACGATATCGCGGAATGGCCAAATCATCCGGCATTATGATGACCGAGGATGCCGCTCCGCAGGGGTTTCAGGAGGAGTCGTTCTTCGAATATCATCTCTATACGCTTCCGAGACCGGCGACGGTCGCCGACCGGCAGGAAAAGCAACTTTCGCTTTTCCCGTCTTCGGAAACCGATGCGACGAAAAATTTCGTCTTTGAATCGAATCGTGGAAATGACATCCGTGTCGAGTTGGAATTCAAGAATTCTGAGGAAAAGGGGCTCGGAATGCCGCTTCCCGAAGGGATTATTCGGGTCTATAAGGAGGATAAATCCGGTGCGCCGCAATTCGTCGGCGAAGACAAAATCGAGCATACGCCGAAGGACGAGGAGGTGCGGATTTACCTCGGCAACGCATTCGACATCGTTGCGGAACGGACTCGCAAGGATTATCGGCGTATAACGAATCGAATTTCCGAAGAAGATTATGAGATCAAGATACGAAACCACAAGGAGGAGGCCGTGGTAGTCAATGTTCTGGAGCATTTCTGGGGAGATTGGTTTATCAAATCCGAAAACATGAAAGGCAAAAAGAAGGATGCGAAAACCAATGAGTGGGATGTGACGGTTCCAAAGGACGGCGAAACGGTTTTGACATTCACCGTCAGACATAAATAGAATGTATAATGTAGAATTAATAATGACAGACCATTCGAAGTGAAACGTGAAATTGCTTTGCTTCGCTCGCAATGAATATTTTCGTAACTTGATTCTCTGTTAAATCTCCATTTCTCAGAGTTCTCGATATGTTATTTATGCCTCAAAGGAGCTAATATGTTCGGAATAGACTGGAACGAGATAATCGATAAAATCGTTTTCGAGGGCGGCAACTGGCTCATTACCAGCGGCGTTCGTGTAGTCCTGTATATCGTCGCGGCAATCGTAATCTTGAAGGTCGTTCGAAAGCTGGGCAAGGCGATAGTCTTGCGGTTCGAGGACCAGGACGACACCACGCGCAGCGAGCGCGAACGCCGTGCGGATACACTTTTTACGGTCGCTAATATCACAACAAAGGTCTTCGTCTGGGTGATAGTCGGCTTCATGATACTCAAGGAGATAGGCGCGAATATCACACCGCTTCTGACCGGCGCGGGCGTTGCAGGACTGGCAATCGGTTTCGGCGCACAGAACATCGTCCGGGACTTCTTCAACGGTTTTCTCATTCTCCTCGAAAACCAATACCGCGTCGGCGATGTGATACGGATCGCGGACCGCACCGGCACCGTCGAAAGCATCAACCTCCGAACGACCGTCATCCGCGACCTCGAAGGGGTTGTCCATGTCGTCCCGAACGGCGAGATCAAGGCGGTCGATAATATGACATTTTCGGAAAGCCGCGCACTGATCGATGTAGGCATAAGCTATAACTCCAGTATCGATAAAGCGATAGAGGTTTTGAACGGCATCGGCGAGTCACTCAAAAAGGATGAATCATTCGGGCGGTTCATCCGCGACTTCACAATCATGGGCGTGAACAACCTCGGCGACAGCTCGGTCGATATCCGCGTTCTGATAAAAACCGACCCATCGCAGCAGTGGGCTATCGCGCGAAAGTTTAAATACCTCGTAAAGACCCGGTTCGACGAGGCCGGCATCGAGATTCCATATCCGCACCAGACGGTGTATCTGCGCACGGAGAAGGATAAAGAGTGAAGCTAAAAATAACCGATGGCCAAATATAAAAACAAATATCGCATCGAATCCGCACGTTTGGCGTGTTGGGATTATGGTAAATCCGGATATTATTTCGTAACGATTTGCACGAAAAACAGGACGAACATCCTCGGTCGAGTTCATAACGATGATGTAGAATTATCCAAAATTGGCGCGATTATCGATAGATGTTGGCACGATATTCCGCGTCATTTCCCTTTCGTCGAATTAGATGAATATATTTTAATGCCAAACCATATTCACGGAATAATCGTCATCGACAAACCGGATGAAAATTCTGATGTATCCGACAGATCCGATAAATTCGTAGAGACGCAAAATCTTGCGTCTCTACAACCGAAAAATCGGTTTGGTCCACAATCCCAGAATCTCGCATCGATAATTCGCGGTTTTAAGGCAGGCGTAACCAAATTATCAAGACCAATCTATCCATCGTTCGCCTGGCAACCCCGGTTTCACGACCATATCGTTCGCAATAATGCCGACCTTGAGCGAATTCGCAAATATATTCGATTAAACCCATCGAATTGGAAAAACGACGAATATTTCACAGACGAAAAAATAAAAATTGTGGAGAAATCCGCAAAATGAAAATAACCGCCTTCCACCGTATAGTCTCGATCCTCTATTTCGCGATAGGAAGATGGGGAGGATGGAGGAAAAGGTAAAAAGTAAGGGAGATTTGCATGTTTATTGATTTAAAAGAAATATTGAAAGACAATCGGGTAGTAAACGGTGAAATAATCTATGAAGCCGGGAGCGTTGTATCCGAATTAACCCTTAAAGATTTCCTTTTTCGTAAAGGAGATGACGGATATACTTACGAACCATGCCCTAATGGTGTTTATTTGTTTTTTGAAAAGGAAGATAGCAAAGAAACCGAATGTCTTTATGTTGGCAAGTGCTCGTCGAGGTCCTTCATAGAAAGAATACCTTCGCATTTCGATGCACGTGAAAAAGCATGGTTTCATTCTTTTCTCAAAGCTCACCTAGTTTACCTGCATTACCCGGCTTGGCTGAAGGAGAATGAAAAAGAAGAGAATGTAGAAAACATCAAGGCTTACCGGGCTTCCTTAAGAAAGGATAAAAAAGAGTTTAAAGAAAAAGAATATATAGAAAGCGCAAAAAAAATCCTAGTAGACGAAAAATCGCTATTTATTACTTTTATTTCGGTTCCGTATACAAATAATCGGCTTTACGAAGATAGCGGAGAAAAGAAAAAGTATTCTAAATTAAATTCAAGGTTAGAGAAATATCTAAAAATCCAACTTGAACCATCATTTAACCGTTATATATCTGAATATCGTGATGTTAAAGGTCAGGGCTTTATCGATTATTTGATAAGTTTGGAAATCAAAGGATTTAAGAATAAGGATTATTTGAAAACCAAACTATGCATTTAGGACATATTTATCTCGTAAATCAGGCAACGAAAAAAAGGGATAAGAAGAGTTATTTTCGAGGAGGATAAATGGACTTTATGTCGCAGATGGGGGAGAAATACGTCCGTAAATGCGCCCGTCGCAAGGCCCGAACAATGGCGGCGGCGGCGATTTCCCGCCCCTGAACCTCGGCACATTCAATGTCGCCCAGCCGCTAACGGTTAGAAAGCCGCGAGTGTAACGACCGTTGCGGCGGAGAGTCCCAGGCGAATTCGCGTTCTCTTTTCTTTTGGCCACGTCGTTCTCCTTCATGGTTGTTCCTAACTCCACAAAAAATGCCTTAAGACCCCCCTTTTTTCAACTAATTTCTAAATACACACAATATGTTACATAATCCAAAAAAATCAAATACTTGCTTTTTGGATAACAGCACATTATATTGGTATAAATAATGCGTAATCAATATTATGCTTATATTAACATAGTTTTGTAAAGTGTAGTTCTATGCTCATATTAAACCACGGTAGCCTTGCACTCACACTTTGGAACCTCGAACACTTTCGTCTTAACGGCTCGAAACCGAACCAAGAAAAGGTCGATGAGGCTCTCAATTGGATAGTGAAGCGTCAGAAAGACCCTGGACGTTTCGGCCTCGGGTTCGCGGCTCCAACGGAGAAGGATTACGTTTTGGCGAAGCTTCCTACCGGCGAAAATATCCATTCTCGAGCCGGGACGGCGCATCTTCTCGGCGAGGAAGCATTCTGGGCGCTTTCAAAATGGCGCGACCCAAATAAACATTCCATCCAGGAGGGCTTGACTGGAATGCTCGGTCGGGCGAGTCATTTTCGAGCTGCATTCGACCGTGGTCATTATTGCTGCACGACTTGCAGTCTTTCGCTTTGGCGAGCGCTTATCGCTTCCAAACTCCCTATCGGCGAATCTTTTGTCAAGCGCGGCATTAAGACGATGAACCTATCGCACGATAACAAGTCCGGATGGCGTGGGTTTCAGTTCGGTTGGACGGTATACAGCCTCGCGAGCCTCGAACACCCACTCGCGGACCGCGAACTTCAATATGCCGCAGGCCGTATCGAGAGGGCACATCGCCGCCTGCGCAAATCGAACGACCCATACGGTCTCCGGAAACTTGGATACGAATCGGCCTTGAAGCGTGTATAATAAATTAAACGATTTGATTCGTTAAAAAACCCGTTTATACGGGCTTTTTTTATCCTTCGAGAAGTCTCGATACCGCCTGCACAACCCTTTCCGGGAAAATTCCGACCATACAAGCGAGATCGCCTCGCGGACATTCCATCTTTCCGTGGGGGCTGCACGGTCTGCATGAAAGCTCGAACGGCGGTTCGATCACGACAACTTTTTCGCCATATGGCACGAAACCGAAGCGTGGAACGGTCGGGCCAAATATGCTCACAACCGGCGTTTTGACGGCGGCGGCGAGATGTCCTGGGCCGCTGTCATTGCCGATAAAAATGCGGCTTTTCGAGATAATTGCGGCAGATGTCAGAATATCGCACTTTCCGGCGGCGGAAAATGTCCCTTTGCCAACATCGTCTGAGATTATCGAGCACAAACCGGCATCCTCCGGTCCCCCGATAAGCACCACCGATTCAACTATTCCCTCGGAGAGCATCAGTTTGATGACTTCGCCATAAAGGTCAACCGGATAACGCTTTGTGCCCCACACACTTCCCGGAGCAATCGTCGCATATTTAGTCTTTTCGTCAATTCCGAGATCCCTCAAAATTTTTATAGCGGTCGCCTCGCGCTGCTCGCCGGGGAAAATCTCCGTCGGGCACGGCTCGATTTTATCCTCCGGGGATTGTTTTAACAGCTCGAGCATACGCTCAGGCTCGGGCTTATCAACCGGGCGTTCAATCCTTTTCGTATAAAAAATTGACCCGTCGGATTTTGCGAAACCAACGCGCTTAGGTATCCTCGCCAACATCGATAACATCCCACTGCGAAACGATCTATGCGGCAAAATAGCGATGTCGAATCGTCTATCGACGAGGCTGTTTGCCAGGCCGAAGAACGTTGACAGGCCGACGGATTCGTTGTGTTTGTCGTATTGGATTATTTCGTCGATATGGGGGTTGCCGTCGAAGACCTGCGCGCCTTTTGGGGTGGTCAAAAGAACGATGACGGCCTCTTCGGTGAAAATCTCGCTTGCACGACGAATAAGCGGCGTGGTAAGGACGCAATCACCAATAAATGCTGTTTGGATCAGAAGAATTCGCATAGGTTCATGTTAATTTGACGGGCGGTTTTTCGCAAGCTATTTTAAATAAAAGTGGTCGATTTTTTTCAATCTATTTAAAAGAATCGCCACGATAAGCCCGACTATCGCGCCGGTTATCATCGACGGCAAAACCACGAACGGCAATAGATTAAGCACGATATCCGGGCGATATACGAGCCATCCGGCGACGATAATTTGTGTAAGAGCGTGCGCCAGCGCGCCGAAGATGCTTATTCCATAGACCGAAAATGGCAATCGCATGCGCCAGATAAGTCCCATTACTATCGCTGCGATTGTGGAGCCGCTCAGCGAAATGATAAAGCTCGCCGACCCGATTCTACCGAGAAGAAGCGCGCCGAGAACGACCCTTCCAAGCGCGACTATTATTCCCTCCACGGGGCCACCGAGAGCGATAGCCATCATTGTCGCGGCGTTAGCGAGACCGGGTTTTGCCCAGGGCATAGGCCTCGGCAGCATCTCCTCCACCGACCAGATCACCGTGCCGATAGCGATCAAAAGCGCGCAAATTGCGATGCGGCGGTTTCTATCGCGTAATCGCATCCGTCTCCTTGCGCCCCTCGACGACGATTGCGGTCTTCCCAGGAGCGCAGACGATAGCGGCACCGGGACGATATACTGGACCGGTCGCAACGCAGATTTTCTTAGGACAACTCGCATCGCTCACCGACACCGCATTATCCTCGACGACGATGGTCATCGGGCCTACCGCCGATTCTATCTCGAACGTTGTATCGTTCGCCATATGGATTTCAGCGAGGCGCTCTCCACCTCGATAGACAACGGCGACGCTTCCCCGGTCGGTCGAACGAAATACCGGATAGATCGCTATCGCAAAAACGACAGCAATGGGCACGATGTCCCAGAAGACGGGTTTCAGGCGGACCGGCTCCATGTTCCTATCAGATCGACCTTTCTTCCGCAATTTTCGCATAAACCATCTTTGGAGATACCGATAATGCGCGTCGAATATCCGGTTCGCTGAACGAGAAGATTTCCACATTGCGGGCATCTCGTATCGTTGCCCCATATCGTTCGGCGATTGCCGCCATAGATGTAGTTAAGTCTTTCACGGGCAATATCATAGGCCCTGTCGAGGGTCTCGACCGGAGTCGGCGACGCGTCGAATCGATAGCAGGGATAATACGCGGAAAAATGAACCGGAATAAGCGGATCGACCGAGGCGATGAAATCGACAAATTTCTCTATCGCATCGTCGCTGTCGTTGTATCCCGGAATGAGAAGGTTCGTGATCTCGACATGCGCATTCGATTTCGATGCGGCGCGGATCGTATCCATTACAGGTTCGAGGCGTGCGCCGCATATATCTCGATAAAAATCGTCCTCCATCGATTTGAGGTCGATATTCATCGCATCGACGACCTCGAGTAATTTGTCGAACGGTTCCGGATTTATGAATCCGTTCGTGACGAGAACGTTGACAAGCCCCTTTTCGTGGGCGATTTTTCCGGCGTCGAGTATATACTCGAATGCGATGATCGGCTCGGTATATGTGAATGCTATCCCGACCGAATTTTCGCTAACGGCATATTCGACGAGTTTTTTCGGCGACACCTTCGATATCGGGCCGTCGGCCTGCGATATAGTCCAGTTCTGGCAGAACTTGCACGATAGATTACACCCTCGCGGACCGGTGGACAAAATATCCGATCCGGGATAGTAATGATATAGCGGTTTCTTCTCGATAGGATCGACAGAGATTGAGATAACCTCGCCGTAAGCCGATGTTTTAAGCACGCCATGGTCATTGACTCTCACCCGACAAATACCGGCCTTACCGTCATCGATAAGGCATTTATGAGGGCAAAGAAGACACCTGATTTTTTCGCCTTCGGCCTTCCAAAACTCCGCTTTTTTCATTTCGTTCGCTTCTCCTTCCCGACCATAAGGACGACATAGCCGACCGCACCGGAAATCGTATCGAAAACGGCGGTGACATCGCCATCGTCGAGCTGCGCCTCGGTTTCCACTCCATCGCCTGTGCGCACCAATATCCCCTCGGCATGGATATTCTTCGCAAGAAGCACGTCGCTCATCTTATCGCCGATAACGAAGCTTTTTCCGAGGTCGATCCCATAATCCCTCGCGGCCTGCTGCGCCATTCCGGGGTTTGGCTTACGGCTCCAGCAATCGCTGCGATATTTCTCGACCGTGCCATCGGGATGATGCGGGCAATAGTAGATATCCTCCACCATCGCACCGCGCTCTTCGAGGAGTTTTAACAGACGGGCATTCACCGCCTCGACCCGCTCCGTGTCAAAATATCCCCTCGCGACCCCCGATTGATTTGTGAGAATTATCACCTCGATCCCGATATCGTTGAGCCGGACGACCGCCTCGACTGCACCCGGTAAAAACTCGATGCGCTCCGGATCGTCGAGAAAATGGGCATCGACGATGAGCGTTCCATCTCGATCGAGGAAAACCGCGCCCCTCGATTCCAGTTTATTTGACATTTCTTTCATTGCTCCTTCCCCATCGGAACTGCTCGATAACCGCATTTAAAACCGCTTCGATAGACAGTTTCTCCATGCACTCGTGTCCTCCGGTCCTGCACTTTCCACGACCATAAAGCGAACATGGACGGCATCTCATGTCCACCCCGACGATCTTCGAGCCTGGCCATCGCGAGCTGTATCCGAGGGCTTCGCTCGTCGGGCCGAATATCCCCACCGCCGGCGTTCGAACGCTCTCCGCGATATGCAGCGGGCCGGAATCGTTGCCGACAAAGACATCCGCCGATGCGATAAGCGCTATCATCTCCCGTATCGACGTTCCGGAAAGTTTCGAGATATGCGGCGCTTCCGATATATTGTCGTCAAAAATCGCAACCGTGAATCCTTCAATCACGAGGGATTCGACGAGCTTCTCGAACCTATCGCGCCCCCACTCCTTAAGCGGCCATTTCGCTCCCGGATGAACGATCGCGAGTGGGCGATCCGGGATTTTTCCGATAAATTTTTTGCGCGCGGCGACAACCTCTTCCTCCGTATAGCCGAGCCTCGGCAGAATCGGTTCCACGGATCGAATGCCGATCCCCTTCAATGTTCCGAAAAACCTGTCGCGGATATTCGGAAGTCTCTTCGCGCCGATCTTGAATTTCACGACCCCGATGCGCCTGAGCGTGTGCTTTTTTATTTTGAGAAAATCCATGTTAAGGCGTCGGCGCACGACATAGGAGCGCCCATTCCCCTGGAGATCGACGATCAGATCGAATCTTCGCTCTTTCAACCTCTCGACGAAATCCATAAACGCGGTCGAATCGGCGCGCACCGTCTCGGAAAGCGGGATTATTTTGCACCGCGACGGATGGTTTTTCAGAAGCGGTGCGAATTCCTCTTTCAAAAGGTATGAGATTTCGGTGTCGGGCGGCAAAACCCTACGGAGGCCATCCAAAACGGGTGTCGTAAGGACTATATCCCCGAGCGACGAAAAGCGCACGACGAGGATATTTTTATAATCGCGTCTTTTCGACGCTCGCTGCATTTAGAATCCTCATCGCTATCGTTGCTACTTTTCGATTTCCTGCATACGTTTTCCTGCAAGCTCCGCCTCTGCGGTCCCGGAATGGCCATCGATGAGTTGGCGATAGTAGTTCTTCGCCATATCGACCTGATCCAGTTTCTCATAACAGCGCGCGGCCTTATATATCGCCGAGGGCACGAGATCGCTCTTCGGCCACTTTCTCGTAACGGCCAGATAACTGATAGCGGCCTCGGCATAATCTGATTTTGCAAGAAGCGCCTCGCCGATATTATATCGGGCATCGTCTGCGCGTGGGCCGTCGGCGAACTGTTCGAGATATGACTCGAAATCCATTATCGCGAGATCGTATTTCCCCCGGTTCAGATCGATCAGCGCAACGGAGTATATCTCCTCCCCTCGCTGCTTCGGTTCGGACGTATCGGCAGAGTCCGAAACGGCCGCGTTTTCGCTAATATCGTCTTTGAGGGATTCGATCCGTTCGGTGAGGCTGCTGACCTTGAAGCCAGAATCGCGCATTATCGACTCGACGATGCCCATTTCCTCCTGAAGAACGGACATATCGGCGCCGTGTTCGGCGCGGATCGCCCGCAGGAGTGTGAGATTCATCTCCATGAGCGAATCGAGCCGTGCGATCTGGCGGGTTTGTATCTGGTTATTCAAGCTGAGCGAATCGATCTGCGCCTGAAATCGCAGAACCTCGCCTCGGGTCGCGCAACCACCAATAAATAAAACGATTAGGAGCGACGCTATCGCCGCTCCCAAGCATATTCTATCGGCCTGTCTCATTTACTCGACTGCGATAAATTCGCAACGCCTGTTTCTCTGCCAGCAGGTCTCCGTGGATTCCCTGCAGAGCGGCTTTTCTTCGCCGTAAGAGCGCGTCGTGATACGTGTTGCCGCAACGCCGTAGCCAGTGAGGAATTCCTTTACCGCACGTGCCCTCTTTGAGCCGAGAGCCATGTTGTATTCCTCCGTGCCGCGTTCGTCGCAGTTGCCTTCGAGAACGATATTGACATCGTGGAATTTCATTAGTTGCCCGGCATTATCCATCAGCCTTGCCTCCTGATCGTCGCGGATGCTGTATTTGTCGTAATCGAAATACACGACGCGAAGATCGATCTGCGGTTGCTCAGGCTCGACGATCGGCTCCTCGATAACAGGTTCCGGTGGAGTCTCGACCTGTGGAGGCGGAGGCGGAGGCGGTGTCTTCTTTGGGCAACCCGCAATAAAGATCGACAATACCAAAAGGGTAATAATGCTTACGAGAGTTGTTTTTTTCATCTCTTCCCTCTCCTTGCTATCATTTGGTTTTTTTCGTTAGTTACATTTATAGGAATATAATGTTAAGTTATAATAACGCAACAGATTTTTCCATTTACCTTGAAAATCAATCGAAAGACCATCGATACCTCGGCGACCATGCCGGAGCCGTATTCGATCCCCATCCCGTAATACGCCGGATATCGGTTCCGTCCCAATTCGTCGTATAAATCTGATAATTTCCGGTGCGGTTGCTTGTGAAAACGACATGGTATCCGTCCGGCGACCAATATGGATTCTCGTTCTTTCCGACCCCGGTAAGATAGGCCGGTTCGCCGTAAGCAACATGGATAACGGCGATCTGAAAACCTTGATCCGTCTGGCTCGTATAACATATTCTGTCGCCGCGTGGAGACCAGTCCGCACCGTCGTTATAAGACCCATCGAACGTCAATCTTCGGCAATGCGTTCCCATGATATCCATTATATATATCTGCGGTCTGCCGCTTCTATCGGAGGTAAAAGCGATCTCGCGGCCGGTCGGCGAGAATGTCGGTGCGGTCTCTATCGAATAAGGGGTGAACGTCAATCTGGTTTCTTCGCCGGTGCGAACATCGAGAATAAAAAGCTCCGAGTTGTTGTCCGCGATCCGCGAATAACAGATATAGCGGCCATCGGGCGACCATGTCGCGGTGAGGTTCGGCCCGTGATGATCGACTACGACGGTCTCTCTTTCCTTATAAATATCGAACTGGTAGATATCGGGATTCTCGTTTTTAAAGCTCGTATATGTCAGCTTATCCCCACCATTCG
>Ga0307990_1003306_pt1 | contig 12380 bp, 10 predicted proteins | sample EllFjometagen129_FD_203168 | JGI IMG/M metagenome (GOLD analysis project Ga0307990, IMG submission 203168) | Marine microbial communities from Ellis Fjord, Antarctic Ocean - #129 | ecosystem: Environmental > Aquatic > Marine > Unclassified | place: Southern Ocean | collected 2014-10-08
TCGATAGCCTTCGGAATCCCGCACCGTGCCATCTCTTTTTCTATGGCCGCCCCGGAACCGGCAAGACGGAGTTAGCCAAGGCCCTCGCAGACGAGGCTGGGCGGCAGGCCTTTATTGTTAAATACGGCAACGATGGAGATGAAAAAGATCGGCGCGCAGCAATGACGGCTACGCTGACCATTACATCAGCCGGTGCTGTGATCATTGTAGATGAGGCTGACCGCCTGTTGAATACGGCGACATTTTTTCAGCCAAAGATGGTGGATAAGGGTTGGATTAATAATTTCATGGATGAGTGTCAGCATAAGGTGATCTGGATAGCCAATGAGACGCACAGCATCGAAACCTCCGTGCTTCGTCGGTTTTCTTACAGTCTGGAGTTTAAGAAGTTCACCAAAGGTCAACGGGCCAGCGTTTGGAATACACAGCTCAAACGGCATCCGCTTTGCAAAGTGATCCGTCCGCCCATGGTGGCGCGGCTGGCTCAAGAATATGAAGTGGATGCGGGTGGCATTGCCTCCGCCCTGAAAGCGGCGGAAAACATCTTCACGGGGCGTACCCCTGTTGGTGACGAAGTCGAAAAAACGCTGGGCCAGTTGCTGGAACATCACGAGAAGCTTTCCGGCATTGACCGCAAAAAGAAAAAGCTCAACCGCCTCAGCCCGAACTACGATGTCAATGCACTGCACACCGATCTGCCGCCAGCGGACCTGATCGAATCCTTGAAAGCTCGGGATCTGAAAATTGAAATGGATCGTAGCTCCACGCTGCCCGCCAATATCATGTTTTGGGGACTGCCCGGAACCGGGAAGACCGAGTTCGCTAAATACATCGCGCAGGAGCTTGGGAAGGAGCTGTTGATCAAGCGCATGTCCGACCTGCAGAGCATGTGGGTGGGCCAGACCGAAAAACAGATCGCCGAAGCTTTTGAAGAGGCAGAGAAAGAGGGGGCGGTACTTTTCTTAGACGAAGCGGATTCACTGATCCTCGACCGCAAAACTGCCTCGCGCTCCTGGGAATCGAGCCAGACCAACGAAGTGCTCACCCAGATGGAAAACTTCAAAGGCGTTTGCATCTGCTGCACCAACCTGCTCGACAACCTCGACGAAGCTGCCCTGCGGCGTTTCACATGGAAAATCAAATTCCTACCGCTCACCGATGAGGGAAAAGAAAAACTCTTCCGTAAATATTTCCAGCCGAAAGGGCGGCTCTCTGCGGAGATCCGAGCCGCACTCAAAGAGATTCGTGATCTCACCCCCGGTGACTTTAAAACCGTTCACCAGCGCCAGCAATATACAACAACGCAATCCGCGCCCTCTGATCTGGCACAGGCTCTTCAAGCAGAGGTTTTGTATAAGCGAACACGAACAAATTCCGGGATAGGCTTTGGTGTATAAGAAATGGTCTCTCAGTCTGTGCCATCATTTTGAGACTCCATCACTCCGACCGGCCTGGTCACCGCACGCTAAGAGTGACGCGTATCTGCCGGTCTTACGAGAGGTGAGGTTGCAGACCTTGGGGGTGTTTGCCCCGTTTAGTCGGTTTTAATCGGTGGTTCTAGCTTTCCCTCGGCAGCGCGTCCGGCAGTTTGTCGAGCGCGGCATAAAATTTACAGGTGGTGACGACGGACGTGTGCCCCAGGCAATCGCGCGCGACGTTGGCCCCTTGCTCCGTGTACCATTTGGATCCGCGCAGCGCGCGCAGTTCGTGCGTGGTGTGAATGTACTCGTCCGCGGTCCAGCCGATCGCGCGCATCCAGTCCGCGAAATCGCGTTCAACAAGAATTTTCCGGGCCGTCTTGTGCGCGCCGGGAATGATGTGCTGCTCTCCTTTGCGTAAGACGGCCTTTAGTTCGGCCTGGGTTTCCGGATTCAGGGGGACCTTGCGGCCGACGCGGCGCGTGGTCCACTGCTTGCCAAAGCGTACTTCAATGTAGCCGTCACAAATCCAATCGGTCTTCGCTGCCAGAATTTCGCCGGCCCGCATTCCACAATCATACGCCAGTAGGAAAACGGAATAGAGATCGCTGTGGCCATTAGCCGGAAGTTTTCGCCCGGCTTCCATCGTCTTTTCCACCAGGGCCGCCGGCGGGTAGACATAGAGCTTGTCGTGTACCCGCATGGCGCCGGACCTTAGAAATTCCTCCAGGTCCGGGAGTTTGAGCCCTTTGTATTCGTCGCGGGTCCATCTGGCAAATATAGAGCGCGCCTGGCGAAGCGTTGAGCGGACGGTCCGGCGTGCGCGATCCTGGCTCGCCTCGTCGCCTTCCCGAGAGGAAAGAACTTTGTCTCGGTACGTCCGGACCAGCTTCCCGGTCAGAACGGAGGAGGGGAGATCCTCAGCGTCCTGCGAATTCTCCGCGGCCAGTACCAGTTTCAGGGAGTTGATGTTTTTCTTCACGGTGGCCGGCTGGATCCCGTAGGAGTTTGCGGCCCGCTTGTAGCGCTCGATCACTGTGCCGATCGATGCGACTGCAATTTTCGTGCGGGTGATTTCCAGCGCGCTGAAATTATCGTCGCGCGCCAGGCGTTGCTTCTCTCCCATCCGGGCGATGGCTTCCTTCTCTTCCTTCTTTAACCCGGTGAAGGGAACGTGTAGCGATTCGCAATAATTTTTGTTTTTTATCCGCTGCCGCCAGTAATATGTTCCATCCCGGACCTTCAAGTTGCGATTTACATCGGTGCTTTCCATGGGGTGCCTCCTTTTGCAGTAACACTTTTTGTACACATTTGGCGTGTGTGTCAAGTGCTTTAGTGTGCCCAAGAGTGCGAAGTGGTGCGAGAAGTTAATAAACGCAAGTGATCAAAAAGGCGCGATAAACCCCTGTAAACATTGGCTTAAAGCACAAAACCCCCGTGGATAGGGGGTTTTGAAGGTGGCTCCTGCGGTAGGACTCGAACCTACAACCAAGTGATTAACAGTCACCTACTCTACCATTGAGCTACGCAGGAAATGTTGAAGGCGAATAAGGTATAGAATTTAGCGGGCAAGTCAAGGAATCGAGTCTTTAAAATCGTCCTTTTTCCAACCCGTATAAAAACTGGGTTCAAACGGTCCAGTGTCTGGAAGGAAATGGATGGAGCTACAGTGATTGCCGGCCCTGAATCGCGCGCTGTAGGGTGGTGGCATCGGCATACTCAATGGCGCTTCCTGAGGGCAGACCGAAGGCAAGACGCGAGACCTTCACCTTGCGACTCGAAAGTACATCGGCCAGATAATGAACCGTCGCTTCGCTTTCCACATCGGTTCCAAGCGCAACGATCACTTCCTGAATTTCTTCGGGTTGCAGGCGGCTCAGTAGTTCGTTAACGCGCAGGTCGGACACGCTTTTCCCGAGTGCGGGAGAAAGGTGACCGCCGAGGACATGGTAGCGTCCTTTGAAGCCGTGAGATTTTTCAATCTTCAGGATATCACCGGGGCCTTCCACCACGCAGAGCAGGCCCGTGGCACGACGTCCGTCGGAGCAGAGCGCGCAGGGGTTTTCTTTTGTAACGGTAATACTTCCGCACACGGAGCAGCTTCCAACTTGTTCATCCGCTACGAGCAGGGCGTGCGCCAGTTTACGGGCCAACCCTTCACGGTTTTGCACCACCGATAGCGCCATGCGTTCCGCCGAGCGTTTTCCAATGCCTGGAAGTTTTTCGAACGCCGCAGCGAGGTCATCTAATGGAAGGAGATGTTTCATGACGGGGAATGGAATGTTGGAATACTGGAATAGTGGATTGTTGGAATGGGAGAATGGAGTGTTGAAATAAAAGAGAGCAGTTCTCCTGTTTTTCTTTCTTCTCCATTATTCCAAGATTCCTTCATTCCATTATTCCTCTTCTAAAACGGGAGGTCCATACCGGCGGTGAGGCTTTTCATTTCCTTTTCGGCCGCGCTTTGCGCCAGATTGATTGCGCCTTTTACCGCGTCGAGAACGGCACCCTCAAGTTTTTTGATTTCAGCGGGGTTCACCAGCTCCGGCTGGATTTCGACGCTTTGCGTCTTCAAGTCGCAGGTCATCTTGATCGTGACCGCACCGCCGGTAGATGAAAACTCAACCGTCTCCTTTGCGAGCATCTTTTGCTTCTTCTTCATCTCTTTTTGCATGGCGGTGGCCTGCTTCATCATCTTCATCATATCCATGGGAAACTCCTTTGGAGAGGAATGTTGGAATGAAGGAATACGGGAATGCTGGGGGGAACAAATGTTCTAAGCCCAATATTCCACTGTTCCATTATTCCGCTCTTATTATTTTCGTACGGTTTCAATGTCGCCGCTGAACGCTTCAAGAACGCTTCGCACGGCTTGGTTCTCATAATATTGTTTTTTGTCCAGATTCTCCGGGGTCGCTGTTTTGGATTCTGCCTTCCCCGTGAGCACGTCAAAGTTGACGGAGACGGATCGGTTTAGAAAATCCGTCAGTGTTTTCTGTATAAACAAAAGGGTTCGTTGATTCTCAAGGCTGCCTTTTTCCGCTGCGAACTCGGGATCGAGCCCAATGGTGACGTGGGTTTCGTTAACGCTTAAGGGCGCGGTGTCCATCAGGTAGGGTTTGGCTTGCGGAATCCCTTTAGCAAACTGCTCAATCAGCTTCGGCCAGGCTTTTTTGAGAAGGACTAGATCGTTAGAGGGCTTTTTTTTTACGCTGTACTCCGCCGAAGTCTCTTGAACCGTTGTAGGGCGGGAAGGGTCGACCTTTCCGCCGCTCTGTAACGCGGCGACCTGCTTCATCAGCTCGTCGATGGTGGCGACGGTGGCGGCGCGCGAAGCGCGGATCAGCGAAGCTTCGAGCAGGGTGCGTTTGGACAGGGCGTAGCGCATGCGGCTGTCCGCATCAATCAGCAGGTCGACAATGCGCAGCAGACGTCCGTCCGAACTTTTCGCCGCCTGCGTCTTCAAGGTTTCAATTTGGGCTTCCGGCAGATCAAACGCATCGGTTTTCTTTCCGGCATGCAGGACAATCAGCAGATTGCGGAAATGGTCGAGCAGTTCGAGAACCACGCGTTGCATGTCTTTTCCGCTTTTATCGATCTGAGCGGTCGCTTCAATAATAGAGGGAATGTCGCCAGAAAGAATCGCACCGGCCAGTCCTTCGAGCTGTTCGCGGCTGATGAGCCCAAACACCGAGAGCACATCCGCTTCTTCAATGGTTTTTCCGCGGAAGGAAACCAGTTGGTCCATTGCGCTTTCGGCATCGCGCAAGCCGCCTTCGGCGCCGCGGGCGATCGCGAGTAGAGCATCTTCGCTAACGGTAATGCCTTCCGCTTTGGCAATTTTCTTTAGCTGGAAGGTGATGTCGGCCACGGAGATACGGCGCAGGTCAAACCGCTGGCAGCGCGAAAGAATCGTTGTGAGCACTTTTTGTGGCTCGGTGGTCGCAAAGAAAAACTTCACGTGCGGCGGCGGTTCTTCGAGCGTTTTTAGAATCGCGTTGAAGGCTTCCCGTGTGAGCATGTGTACTTCGTCGATGATGTAGATTTTGAACGGCCCGCGGACGGGGGCGTAGCGGACATTGTCGCGCAGTTCCTGCACATCGCCGATTCCTCGGTTGGAGGCTCCGTCGATCTCAATCACATCCAGGCTGCTTCCGCTGACAATCTCTTTGCAGGAGTGGCACTCGTCGCAGGGCTCAGAACCTTTGCGATTCTGGCAGTTGAGCGCTTTGGCTAGAATGCGTGCGGTGGTGGTCTTGCCGGTGCCGCGCGGGCCAACGAAAAGATAGGCGTGCGCCAGACGATCCGTTTCAATCGCGTTGTGGAGCGTCTGCATGACGTGATCTTGACCCACCACATCCGCAAAAACCTGCGGTCGCCATTTTCGTGCTAAAACTTCGTAACCCATAAGCCGAAGACGTTACCGAGCCGGCGAGAAGATGGCAAGAGACAAGGTCTGGAATAGTGGAATCTTGGATCGGTGGAGTGCTGAATGGGGAGGGGGATCGCCCTTTCCAGTGTTCGATTATTCCATTTCTCAAAGTTCTTGTCGCACAGCTGGGGTTGAACTAGCCTGTTGGGATCCTACAAGGAGGAAAAAATATGCGTTTTTTAACCATCCTATTATTAGTTTTGTTTGTAACTGCGGGAGTTGTTCATGCTGAAAACGATCCGGCGTATGCCGAAGATGTCGTCCAGGACATGTCTTCGAAGCTCAATCGCGGGGTCTGGAACATTTTTACGGGGTGGGGCGAAATTCCGCGCCAGATGATCAAGTCCGGTCACGATCGAGGCTGGTGGGCTGTCCTGCCTGTTGGTATTCCAGCCGGAGCCATCATGACCGTCGGTCGTACCGGTGTCGGCGCCTTTGAGGTCGTTACCTTTTTCATTCCGTTTGACGATTCGTACGGCCCCCTCCTTGAACCCGCTTTTGTCTGGCAATAAACTTTGGGAATACCCAACGTTTATATTGGGGAATACCCCTGAAAATGCCTGAAAGGGCGAATATGAAAAACCAATCTTCAATCGACAATCAACAATCGACAATGCCCAAAATCCTTCTTTGTAACGACGACGGTATTCACGCCCCCGGCATTTCCATTCTTCATCGCGCAGTTAGCGACTTGGGTGAACTACGCGTAGTGGCTCCCGATGTGGAGCGCAGCGCGGCAGGGCATGCCATTACGCTTTCGGAGCCAATCAAAAGCACCCCGGTAGAAAAAGACGGGGTCTTCTTTGGTGACGCCATCGGAGGAACGCCCGCTGATTGCGTCAAGCTTGCCGTTTGCGCACTCATGAAGGAAGAGCCGCCCGATCTCGTTCTAAGCGGCATTAACCTCGGCTCCAATACTGGCATCAGCGTCATCTACTCTGGGACCGTTTCTGCAGCGAGCGAAGGCACCGTGCTCGGGATCCCCAGCGTCGCCTTTTCGCTCTGCACCTACGTCGATCCCGAATGGGAGATGGCGGAGCGCATCGTTAAAGAACTGGCGCAGAAGATCATTGAAACCCCGCCTCCCAAAGGCGTGCTACTCAACGTCAACATACCCAATCTTCCGTACGAAGAACTCAAAGGAATTAAAGTGACCCGTATGGGTCGCTCGCGTTTTATCGAAAAATTTCACAAACGCCTCGATCCGCGCGGTCGAACCTACTACTGGCTCGACGGCGAGCTCGAGGTTCATGATGATGGCGATGATATCGATATCCACGCCGTGCGCGACGGCTACGTCTCCATCACGCCGATCCAGCTCGATCTGACCGCCTACGATCACCTCAAAAGCTTCCAAGGTCTGGAAAGCAACTTCGTTGCGGTTTAGTACGTTTTAAGAAAAATCGCGACTGTTCGCCAATGCTGTAGTGGCGGCTTAACCCGCAGGGAAAGCCGCTTCGCGGGAGAAGCGCGTGCCCGAATACGGGTCACACGCACTACAAAGAGGGCGACGAGGACGTCGCATCTACGTGGGAAAATAAAAAACCGACCCGCAAGGCGAATCGGCAATCATCAATCTTCAATCGGAAATTTTTTGGCCTGCCAAGCCGTAGCCGATGAGAAACACCGAATCTATGTTTAATACACACGCCCGCCTTCGCCAAGGCTCCGGCGTGGCATCCTTCGCATTTCGCGTTGCTCATCGCGAAGGATGGTGGGCGATGAGGGATTCGAACCCCCGACCCTCTCGGTGTAAACGAGATGCTCTAACCAGCTGAGCTAATCGCCCCCAAGGAAGCGCAGAGAGTAAACAGTTCTCTGCACGAGTCAATTACAAATTGCAAAAGGCTCCATCTGTGATAAAACTTCTCTCATGAAAACGCTCAAAATACTTGTTCTCAACGGTCCAAACCTCAATCTGCTCGGCACGCGCGAGCCGGATGTGTACGGAACCGAAACGCTTGAAACCATCGAAGCCGATCTGCGCGCCTGCGCAACCGAGTTGGGCGCGGTTGAGCTCGAGTTTTTCCAGAGCAATGCGGAGAGCGATCTCATTACCCGAATCGGCGCAACGCGCGGTTCGTACGATGGAATCTTGATCAACCCGGCAGCTTTTACGCACACCAGCCTTGCGGTTTGCGATGCGCTCAAAGCCGTATCCGATGTGGTTTCGGCCGTTGAGGTTCATCTGAGCAATACGCACAAGCGTGAAGAAATTCGACACACCAGTCTGACGGCGGCGGGGTGTGTCGGCCAGATCATGGGCTTCAAAGGTCAGAGCTATATTCTGGGTCTGCAGGCGCTTGTTAAATACTTGCGGTAGTTGTGTAGGGCGGGGGCCGTGACCCCGCCTCCGCGATCACGGATCGCGGCTACATTCAAACTAGCTGCGAAACGTAGTTACTAAACACCAGCTCGGCGGGAAGGTTTCGGTCGAGTTGACGTCCCATCTCTTCCACCGCCGTCATGTGCTGTAACGCATCCGCGCGCGTGCAGAGTAGGGCCTGGCGCGATAAGGCCTCTTTTTCGTCTGGGAAGTGCAGGGTTGATTCATCCTGCTCAAGGACTTCAAACAGAACATCGCGCTGCCAGAGAAGCACGGTGCGTAAAATGTCGGATCGCGCCTCAATCATTCGGGCCGTGGATCGGGCCTCAAGCAGCGCTTTGCTTTCTTTGGCCGATAAATCTTCAGGGATGTTTTCGAGCTCTTCTTTTTCGAAAATCTTATACAGCTCTTTGAGGATCGCCGCGAGCCGTGCGGCGGCGAGTCCGGCGAAGGGAGCCGAGGTCGGCGGGAAATCGCGCAGGATGTCCAGAAGCGGTTCTTTCCAATGGTTGGAAGCCTCGTCGTCCTCATCGTTCAAAACAATGCGCTGACAGCGCGAGGTGATTGTTGCCAGCAACGATTGCGGCTCATCGGTCACCATAATCAGCAGCGTTCGGGGCGGCGGCTCTTCGAGCGTTTTCAGAAAAGCATTGGCGGCCTGATCGGTCATGCGGTCGGCGCAGAGAATCACCCCGACTTTCCAACCCCCAGAAAAAGAGGTTTGGGAGAGCTGCTGAATCATGGCGCGCACTTCATCAATGACGATGCGGCGGCTTTTACTTTGCGGCTCCATCCAGATCAGATCGGGGTGAGCGCGGGTTTGGATTTGGGGGTGGTTATCAAAAATCAGATTGAGCAGTTTTTCGGCGAAGCGAAGCGCCGCGCCGTGCGGTGCGCCTTGTAACAAATAGGCGTGCGCCAGCTGGCCGTTTGCCCAACCCGTTTCAATGCCTTCCCAGGCGCTGCTAAATTGTTTTGAAATCATGATGTTGAACTATGAATTATGAAAGATGAACTATGAAACAGGTATTGGCCTTTAAGTAGAAAAATACCTCTTTCATCTTTCATGCTTCATCTTTCATATTTCTCCCTTCATCTTTTCTTCTATAACTTTCCAGATATCGACGGAGACGGCTTCGGGTTCCCGAGAGGCATCGACGATCCGAAAACGATCCGGTTCTTCGGCGGCCAGTTTCAGGTAGCCTTGCCGTACGCGCTCGTGGAAGGAACGTTCCTCCTGTTCAAAGCGGTCGGCCGATTCACCCAGTTCCAAAAAACGCTGGGCGATTCGTTCAAAACCGGTTTCAACTTCCAGATCGAGCAGGAGCGTCAGATCTGGGTGTACATCGTTGATCGTGAACTGATGAATCGATTTCACTTCGTCGACCGGCAGGCCGCGCCCATAGCCCTGATAGGCGGTGGTAGAGTCCATAAAGCGGTCGCAGATTACCCATGTGCCTTTGGCGAGGGCGGGGCGGATCACTTTTTCGACCAGCTGATTGCGACTGGCCTCAAACAAAAGGAGCTCGGCACGTTCGCAGGGCGTTTCACCGGCCTGATTGTGCTGAAGAATATTTCGGATTTCTTCCCCAAGGGCCGTTCCGCCCGGCTCACGGGTGTACATCGCTTCAATGCCGAATTCAGCCAGATGACGAATCATCATCTTGGCCTGCGTCGACTTCCCTGAGCCTTCCGGCCCTTCCAGTGTTATAAACTTTCCAATCATTGGAAAAAGAGGATAGCGAGGAGGACACCCTTCGACAAGCTCAGGGCAGGCGAGAAACCACAAAAAAGAGGAGATAGAGTTTTATCCGCAGATTAAGCAGATTAACGCAAATGGGATAGAGAGAATGTTTAACAAAATCATTATCGACAAAATGATGAGAGGGACGCTTTTGTAGACGCGGTGTCCCCACCGCGTTCCGTGCAGGAAAGGGAATGCGGTGGGGACACCGCATCTACTTTTTTTCAGCGGATGTTAGTTTTTCGAGTAAAAACAGGCTCGGTGGGTGTGGAGAGTTGGGGAGCGTAGCGATAGCCGTTTTCCGTGAAATCAAGGAGTCCGGAAGCCTCTGTGGTGTGCAAGCATGTTTGATGAATAGAGAAAAAGGTGGAACGCGACCTCCGGGCGCATTTGCAGACGTTGGACGGTGCGGAGCCCGCGTGCGCGGAGCGCCCGCTCCACCTGATTAGTGAAGATTGGTGGTTAAACTAATTTTTCTTCAGCTTGGGTCCCGTCGGGGTGTCTTGAATGGTCCAGCCGGCGGCGGCGACGGCGGCGCGCAGGCGATCGGCTTCGGCCCAGTCCTTATTGGCTTTGGCGGCAACGCGCGCTTCGGCCATTTCGATGAGCTCCGGGGGAACGTCCGCTTTCGGCGGCTCAAGGAAGCCAAGGACGGCGTCGATTTTTTTCCAAAGGTTGGAAACTGCTAGAGCCTCTTTGGGATCCATCGGGAATGCTTTGTTTCCTTCATGGATGCCGTCGAAGAGTGCGCCGAGGCCTCCGGCAATATTGAGGTCGTCATCGAGCGCGGCAGAAAAGGTTTTTTCCATTTCAATGGCCCAGTCGGGGAGAGGGGCGTTGTCGGATGTGGGATGTGGGATGTGGGATGATTTAGCGGCTTCTTGGACCTTGGCGTGGAACTCGTCGAGGCGGGCGAGGGCCGCTCGGTTCGCGTTTAAGGAGTCGAAGGTGAAGTTGAGTGATCGACGGTAGTGGGTGCCGATCAGCTCGTAGCGAATTTCACGGCCCGTGTAACCTTTGTCGAGGATCTCGCGCAGGGTGAAGAAGTTGCCCTCGGACTTAGACATCTTTTTGCCCTCGACCTGCAGGTGGGCGCAGTGCATCCAGTATTTGGAATACATGCAGTCGTTGGCACCTTCGCTCTGGGCAATTTCGTCTTCGTGGTGCGGGAAGATGTTGTCGACGCCGCCGGTGTGCAGGTCGAAGCTTTTGCCGAGATATTTTTGGCTCATGGCGGAGCATTCGATATGCCAGCCGGGGCGGCCTTTGCCCCACGGAGAATCCCAGACGACATCGCCGTCGTCTTCGACATAGCCTTTCCAGAGGGCGAAGTCGGCGGCGTTATCTTTGTCGTATTCGTCCTGCGCGACGCGCGCGCCGGAGCGCATGCCTTCGCGGTCGAGGCGGGCGAGTTTTCCATAGGTTGGAAACTTGTCGATGGCGTAATAGACGGATCCATCTTCAGATTGGTACGCCAACCCTTTTTCGAACAGCTTTTCAATGAGGGCGATCATTTCGGGGATGCAGTCGGTCGCGGCGGGATAGTGCTCGGCCGGTTCGATGTTCAGCACCTTGAGATCGTCGAAGAAAGCGTCTTTATAGGTCTGCGTGTAGTCGCGAAGGGCAAGACCCGCTTCGCGGGAGCCGCGGATGGTTTTGTCGTCTACATCGGTGAGATTTTGTACCTGCGTGACCTCGAAGCCTTTGTATTTCAACCAGCGGCGCAGGAGGTCTTCGAACATGTAGGCACGGTAATTGCCGATATGCGCGTAGTTGTAGACGGTGGGTCCGCAGGTGTAGAGGCGGACGTGGTTGTCCTCCAAAGGAACCAGTTCCTCCAGCGAGCGAGACATCGTGTTGTGGATTTTGAACATGGGATGTTGGTTATCAGTTATTTAGTTATTGGTTATTGGGGCAGACTCCCCGTGCCGACAACTCTTCATTCGATAACACTCTCCTTCCTGATAACAAATAACTGTTTTCTGATAACTTTTCTTATGCTCTTGAGAGATATTTTTTCTCTTCGGTGTCGACTTTGATGATATCGCCGGGGGCGATGTATTCCGGCACTTGAACGACGAGGCCAGTGGGAAGGGTGGCCGGTTTGGTGCGCGAGGTGGCCGACGCACCTTTCATCGATGGCGGACATTCGACCACTTCCATTTCAATGGTCGGCGGCATACAGATCGCAAGAACCTGCTCGTCGGAAATCAGCGCGATGATTCCCTCCATGTCGTCCACAAGGAAGGGAAGGGCTTCTTCAATGTCATTTTCGAACAACTCGAACTGATCGTAGGTTTCCAAATCCATGAAGGTATAGCGGTCGCCTTCTTTATAAAGGTATTGGACCTCTTTCTTATCAAAATAGGCTTCCTGCAGGGCGTCGCCGCCTTTGTAGCTTTTGTCGACCTTGGCTTTGGTGGTTACGTTGCGGAACCGGACGCGATAGATGGTGTTTCC
>Ga0307990_1003307_pt1 | contig 12380 bp, 9 predicted proteins | sample EllFjometagen129_FD_203168 | JGI IMG/M metagenome (GOLD analysis project Ga0307990, IMG submission 203168) | Marine microbial communities from Ellis Fjord, Antarctic Ocean - #129 | ecosystem: Environmental > Aquatic > Marine > Unclassified | place: Southern Ocean | collected 2014-10-08
TTTACATAATGGACTATAATCGCGTGGTTCAAGACCTTAATGGCCATACAAACGAAGAATTCTTAAGCAAAGTAGCAGAGAAATTTGATGTATTGGAAATTTCGGCAGAATATCATCCAGAAGGATTGCATAGATTTGGAATGTACCTGAATGGCAAATGGTATAAAATCACTGCCAAAGATGGCTCATATCCAGCAGAAGACCCTGTAAATAGCCTTGATGTGGCAATTCTGCAGAATAATCTGCTGCACCCGATCTTGAATATCGGTGATCCTCGCAAAGACAAACGCATTGATTTTGTGGGTGGTATTAGAGGTTTGAAAGAACTTTCAAATCGCGTTGATGCCGGTGAAGCAGTTGCATTCTCAATGTTTGCCACTTCCATCGAACAACTGATGACTATTGCCGATGCAGGGAAAGTGATGCCTCCAAAATCTACATGGTTTGAGCCAAAACTTCGTTCCGGCGTGGTAACACATCTTCTTGATTAAATTAAGAAAAATTGATAAATACATTGACCTGCCGGTGACACATCGGCAGGTTCTTCTTTAAACAAGGCAGGTATTATGAAATATTATCATCTTGTAAGTCTGGGTTGTCCCAAAAATCTGGTAGATAGTGAAATCTTTGCCGGAATTATCGAGCACACAGGATTTTCGCATACAGAAGACCCAGCAGAAGCAGAAGTTATCATCATCAATACTTGTGGTTTCATTCTTCCGGCAAAACAGGAAGCTATTGATACCATACTCAAAGCTGCGCAATTGAAAACAGAGGGTAAATGCAAAAAGCTCATCGCAACCGGCTGCCTTGTGAAACGCTATTTTGATGATCTGAAACGTGATATTCCCGAAATTGACCAACTCATCGACCTGAAAGATTTTTCTGCATTTGCAAAGCTGTTTGAATCTGATGAAAACCACCGTAAACAATTGACACCTGCTCATTATGCTTATCTGCGCATTGCAGACGGCTGTAATAATCATTGTTCATATTGTGCAATTCCCGCAATTAGAGGTATTCTGATAAGTCTGCCAATTGAGGAAGTAGTGCGCCAGGCAAAAATAATTGCAGAAAGCGGTGTGCAAGAACTGATCGTTACAGCTCAGGATACCACACAATATGGCATGGACCTTTATGGTGAACGCAAATTGCTTCCATTGCTAAAAGAACTGGAAAAAATCGAGCAACTCAAATGGATAAGGCTATTATATCTGCATCCTGCGCATCTTTCTAATGAGCTGATCGACCATATCTGCCAAAGTGAAAAGATCTGTCATTACTTTGAGATTCCTTTGCAGCATATCAACGACACTTTGCTGCAATCAATGAACCGCCATGTAACGGGCAAAAGAACGATAGAGATCATCAAACGCATACGAGAAAAAGACCCGCTGGCAACGATTAGAACCACATTCATTGTGGGCTATCCCGGTGAAACTGATGAGATGTATAATGAACTCGTGGAATTCGTGGAAGAATTTCGATTTGAACGCATGGGAGTGTTTGCTTATTCCGAAGAGGAAGATACACCTGCTGCATTGCTTGATCATAAAGTCGATGAAGACGTTGCAGAAATCCGTCAGGATCAATTAATGGGTATGCAGATGGATATTTCCAGTGAAATCATGCGACGCTGGCTGGGTGAAACGATGATGGTTATAATTGACGATAAGAGTGAAGATGAAGATTTCGATTTTGTGGGCAGAAGCCAATATGACTGCCCGGATATCGATGGAATAGTATATATAAACGGTCAGGCAAAACCCGGCGAGATCAGAAAAGTGAAGATCGTCGCTACCTGGGAATATGACCTGGTCGCCAAAATTATTGATTAAGGATTTTTATTATGACTAAAAAAGTAGCATTAACTGGAATAAAACCCACAGGAAATCCCCATATCGGGAATTACCTCGGTGCCATTAAACCGGCACTGGAACTCGCAAAAGAATATGATACACGTTATTTCATCGCTGATTATCATGCACTTAACCAGACCAAAGACCCAATTGCTCTCAGAAATCAAATTTACGAAATCGCTGCAGCCTGGTTAGCTTGCGGACTCGATCCTGAGACTAATCTTATCTATAAGCAATCAGCAGTACCACAAACTTTTGAATTAAGCACAATTCTGCTGGCATTCACACCCAAAGGCTTGATGAACCGTGCACATGCCTATAAAGCACTGTTACAGAAAAATAAAGAAACAAACCGTGATCCTGATGATGGCGTAAATATGGGGCTTTTTACTTATCCCGTACTTATGGCTGCCGATATTCTGCTTTTCGACTCTGATGTGGTTCCTGTTGGTAAAGATCAGCAGCAGCATCTGGAAATGGCTGTTGATATTGCAGAAGTTATCAACCGTAATTATGGCAAAGAACTGCTGAAACTGCCGGCTCCACTGATTCGCAAAGAAACGGGATTGATCAGCGGATTAGACGGCAGAAAGATGAGCAAAAGCTATAATAACACCATTCCAATGTTCCTTCCTCCCAAGAAATTGCGCAAACTTATCATGAAAATCGTCACTAACAGCCAGACTATCGAAGAAGCAAAAGACCCTGAGACCTGCAATGTTTACGCAATTTACAAGCTATTTGCTGACGAAAAACAGCAGCAGGAAATGAAAGAACGCTATTTAGCTGGTGGAATGGGCTGGGGACATGCCAAACAGGCACTATTTGAATTGCTCAATGAACACCTCACGCCTTTCCGGGAAAAGTATGATGAATTGATGGCTGACAAAAGCTATATAGACGAAGTACTCGCCAAAGGCTCAGAAAAAGCAAGAGCACTCGCAGAAGCAAAACTCGTATTCCTGCGTAAGGAGATGGGAGTCAGATAATTTCTTAGCGCCTGATGCTCTTGATCCATAGCTTAAATATTGGGTTCTCAATGTAATAGCTTCCATTGCTTTTCTGGATTACAGATTTTTTCTGTAAACCTGAGAGCGCTGTTGTCAAAGTAGATGAATTCGGAAGCTCATACCGGATGCGTACGTCCTCAGAATAAATACTTATTTTATCTTCCTGACTGAGTGCATAGAGCACTTTTCTCTGATTGCTGTTAAATTGTTCATATAAGAAGTAAAATGTTTCGGACTGACTCAGTAGGATTCGATTGAGACAATGTTCGATGAACTCCTCGTTTTGTTCATTTCCTTCCAATATCATCTCCCAGGCTATTGACGCAACATATTGCGTGTAATGAGGATGATTACCGGATATCTGCATTATACCTTTAATAGTGGTATCACTGATTTCAAGTTTAGTTTGTGCAAACATCCTTCTGATATATTCCACAAGCTCCCATTCAGGTATCAATCCCAGATTCATTCTCAGTCCAAACTGGTAAAAGGGAGATTTAGTATTTGAGAAAATGCTTTCCATCAGTGATTCCTTGCTGCCCAGAAAGATATAGCTCACATTTTGCTGATGCTGAAAAGCACTTCGCATCATATTGATCAAAAAAGGGTCAATCCGCATTATTTCCTGAAATTCATCAAATGCAATACAGATAGGCTGTCGGAATTTTAGCTTTTCAGGAAGTTCTAATATTGAAGCAATGCTTTCAGGTTTAGCCCCTTTACCCTTTTCTATTCCGATTGATGAATTGCCCAGCGCGTCAACTGAAAAGGTTGGGCTGATATTTTTTAAGAACTGGGAAAGTTGATGCAAAGCTGCTTTCACTCCTGATTTCCAGTTCAATAACTCATTGCAAATTTCGGTCAGATACTTTTCTGCAAATTCCTCACTGTTTCTGATATTGAACATATCGAAATATATTGTTTTCACATTTTCCACTCTTGAAAAGGTATTTACGAGTAACGAGGTTTTACCAAATCGGCGGGGTGAATAAATCCAGACAGATGTCTGATTACTGATATATTTCTCCAATTCTTTCAGTTCTATTTTCCGGTTGCAAAATTGCTTACCCTGCACCACTTTTCCAAAAACAAAAGGATTATTCATAGCTCACCTCTTTTGTATATTTACGTGGCGTATTTTTACGCCATCATTTTATATGTCAATATCTTTTTTTATTACAGGTAGTTATGCCTTATCACATTTCATTATTAATCTTATTAATTAACAGATATTTATGGCGTAAATTTACGTGTAGGCTTTTTACAAAATCTGTACCTTGCACAAAAGCATGAGTACTTTACTCAATTCTGGACAAAGATAAACGTTTTCCATAAAATGTCTGCATAAGAAAATATAAGGTTGGGATATTATGGATAAGCAACTTAAAGCTGAAAGATATATGCGGATTTACGGTCAACTTATGGAACTGGTCAAGAAAAGCAATGACCCGATTGCGCGTATGGCGACTATTGCAGCGATTCTGCATCATAAATTTGATTACTATTTTTGGACTGGGTTTTATCGTCTCGTTGATGATGAACTAACTGTTACATGTTATCAAGGACCTGTTGCCTGTCAGACTCTGCGTCCGCATGTAGGCGTTTGCTGGGCAAGCATCGATCAAAAAAAGAGCATGATCGTTTTTGATGTTAATGAATTTCCAGGTCATATCGCTTGTGACAGCCACACTGCTTCTGAGATCACTGTCCCGGTTTATAACGCAAACAATGAAATTGTAGCAGTACTCGATGTTGACAGCCATAAGCTTTGTTCATTCGATGTGATTGATGAAGAATGGCTGGAAGAAATCGTTAAACTTATCTACGTAAAAGACTAATATGCAATATCAGGGAAAAAACTACCGGACGGTCTGGGAAAAGGATAAGCGGCTTTTCATTATTGATCAAAATGCCCTCCCTTTCCAATTCCAAATTATTGAACTCAAAAGCCTTTTAGAAACGGTTTCCGCCATTAAGACGATGAAAGTGCGTGGTGCACCAGCAATTGGTGCAACTGCTGCTTTATCCTTTGCTCTGGAATATGAAAAAACTCCAGAAAAGGAAACTGATATCTATAAAGCTCTTCTCGAAAGCAGACCCACAGCCGTTGATCTGCGCAATGGTCTCGACTTCGTGAAAGCTACCATCGATCAAGAGATTAATGAAAAACCTGCCGCTGCAATTTCAGCAGCCATAATATTTGTGGAAAATAGTGTTGCAGAATGCTTCGCAATTGGACAACATGGCAATGCATTATTAAAAAATGACAGTAAAATACTCACACACTGCAATGCAGGAGCTTTGGCAACTGTGGATCATGGCACTGCACTTGCCCCATTTCGAGCTGCTCATTATGCAGGTAAAGAAATATTCGTATTCGTAGATGAAACCCGTCCTCGCTTGCAAGGTGCACGACTCACAGCCTGGGAACTGGCTAATGAAGGCATTCCACACGCCATTATTGCCGATAACGCAGCCGGCTATTATATGCATAACGGTGAAATCGATATGGTTATCACAGGTGCAGACCGCATTGCGCGAAATGGTGATGCTGCCAACAAAATCGGTACTTATACCAAAGCTGTCTTAGCTCACGAAAATAACATTCCTTTCTATATCGCAGCACCCTGGTCAACATTTGACAGACAATTAATTAATGGTGATCAGATTCCGATAGAATTGCGCGATCAGGATGAAGTCTTAAAGATTGGTGATATTGAAATTACATCAGGATTGAGCAAAGCTTTGAACCCGGCTTTTGACGTTACACCTGTTCGCTATATTACAGGCTATATCACTCCCACAGGCATTATCAAACCCGAAGATCTGGAGAAATTATGGGAAACCAATATTTAGGTACAAAATTCAAAACCACTTTCCGCAGTAATGAAGTGCCAGTAAGTCCACTTTTCAAAACTATCAAACACTGGTCTGCAATATTCGCTAAACATAATTTTGCTCCTGCCATGCCTGGAGGTTTTGGTGGTAATCTAAGCATCAGAGATAAGAAATGTTTCTTCATCACTGCTTCTGGAGCTGATCTGGCTAATCTATCAGAAAACGAAATTGTGAAAGTATGCCAATGTGATTGTGATAATAATTCAGTAGAAGTCATTGGCTGCAAAAACCCATCTTCAGAAACTCTTCTGCACAACGAAATCTATAAATACAGACCGGAAGTAACTGCCATTTTCCACGGACATTACCCGCCTTTTGAAGAACATGCTAAAAGATTAAACTTGAAAGTAACAGAAAATGAAGCCCCTTATGGCAGCATAAATCTTGTAAAAGAAGTTATCAAAATTATAGCCGAAGAAAGCATAATAATTATAAAAAACCACGGGTTCCTAAGCATGGCAAAGGAACCTAACCAAGCCGGAAATCAAATCCTAAACCTGCTATAATCCAATCAAGCTATTGAGTTAAGACTGTACTCAGGATTGACTTAAGGGCGACTAATTAACCCAGTTCACACTTAAGTCAATCTGGAGTACCATCTTAACGTATTGCCATGCATCTGGCATTTTACCTAAATATCAAAACTCCTCAATAATCCCAACCACATACTGCAAAATCACAGCACAGTCATAAGCCTCCAGCACCCCATCATTACTTGCATCAGCAATTATCATTCGCCAAACTTCCCATGGCAATGGCGCATAAGGTGTCGGATCCATTCCAACCACATATCGCATCAATACCGAAGCATCAAAAGCATCAATACTCCCATTATCGTCCACATTACCTTTCTCGTGTTCACCCCACCAGTCAGGATATAAAATAACTTCTACTTCTGAAAGACCGGCTTCATCAACAACAATATCGTTTACTGTGACGGTATCATAACCATCCAGGATATAATCCACATCGTAAGTCCCTGTCAACAAGGGTCGCCAGTATCTGCCGAAATTTGCTCCACTTCTATATGGTTCCACATCTGTCATTCCAGCCTGTTCATCAATCTGAACCACGTTTATCTCAGCAACCAGCGGTGTACCCCATGGGTCTGTTACATGACCTGCTAACAATCTATCATTCATCCTTCTTAGCATTACCCGAAATGCTTCCAGATTATCTTCACAAACCTGAGTGGGATCATCAGGTATAAACTCATTTGCCAGCTCTATAGTATAGCCAAATATTCTATCTTCAGCATAAGACCAGTCTCCCATAGTTCCCTGACATGTATAGCCAAAATCAACTGCTTGTGCAGGTGTATAATGCCCTGTTCCACCTATTCTTGGAATTGTCACAGCCATATCAGTGGCAAGATCATCCATGATCTCATGGTCATAGCTGCAATCGCCCGGTAAATGACCTAAAGGATACAGCACCCATTGTCCCTGACTGTGATATGTTACAGCAGACCAGAATTTCCGTTCCCGCAGAAAATCGCGCAAATGTTGACTTTCCAGTTCACTCCATGCCTCAGGCCCATTATAAATGGCACTAGCAGGATTTGAAGAAGTTCCATTTGGACCCCATACATAACCAAAATTGCGGTTCAGGTCAACGCCATCTGTCGAACTGTAGTCCGGCATTCCATCCTCATCATTATCACGCATATTTTTTCTGTGCCAGAGATGATGCTCTTCCACAACCAGTTTTTGACCATCAGGATTGATTAAAGGTATAAACCAGATCTGGTTGTTTTCCACAAAATCTGCAATCTCAGGGTCAGTGCCATAATCAGCGAAGAAATCGTTTAGAAATGTCATTACAACTTCCATACTGATCGTCTCTTTGGCATGTATTGCACTGCAAAATAATACATTCGGCTCATCTTCCTCAATTTCGGGATTATCTGATATCTTAAGGCACCACATCTCATGCTGGTAATCTTCATAATTGGTATTGCCATCCAGAAAGTAATTATGACACATTGAAATTCCAATTGAAGTAAGCTCCGTTATTTCAGGAAAATCATCACAAAAGCCCACAAGCTCATTATACATATCATCGTAAGTACGGTAATTTTCCAGATTCCTTTCAATTTCTTCACGGGTCTTTAATTGTTCAAACTCAGTATTATTGCTTTGCAGATAATCATTAATTGCATCATCTGCAAATATTTCCATATATTCACGTGCATAGACGATTCTATCTGTTTTACCCTGTATCTGCAGCCAGTTCATTAACCCGCTGTCATAATTATTGATCCTTATCAAAACATCATCAGCTGCCACCATACTCAATATACTCAGCAATATCACTAAAAACACTAATTTCAGACTAAATCCTTTCACAATTCCTCCTATTAACAATTTTGATTATTTAACACTCTCTGCATCATGCAAACGGTCAATAACCCGGTTATACATCACAGTCAAAGGAAATGACTCCGGCAGTGTATCTCGTGCCTTAAAAAGCAGTTCTGTTGCTTCTTCCAGCATATTATTACTAAGATACAATCTGAAAAGCTCCATATATGCTCCCACATTTTCTGGTGCCCGGCTGATTGCTTCCCCAAAAAGCTCGATCGCCTTCTCGGTCTTTCCTATCCCCTCTGCGACTAATCCATAAATTCGATAGTACTCAGGGTTTTTCACATGAAAATTCTCAGCTTTATGAAATTCCCAATATGCTCGTAATATATTCTTGAGTGCGCGCCATGCCATACCGCGCATAAAATATAATTCTCCGCTCACACCAAATCGCTTTTCCACCTGATTGCATATCCTTACTGTTTTCATGTAATCTTTCTGAATAAAAGACAGTTCCGCCAAAAACAATGATGGCACCGGTGATTTCACCTTGTAATCAAGCACTTTCTCAGCTAAAGTAACAGCCTCATCATATCTTCTACAACGCGCTAAAGCCACTGCTTTATTATAAAGGTGTTCTGGAAATTCTTTATTAATGCGATCAAAATAATCTACCGCAATCTGGTATTCATGCAAATTTAGAAAGCAGCTTGCAATCACGTAACACAACTGGTCACTATGCTCAATTAGCAAAGATTTTTGACATACCTTTATCGCTTCGTTATATTTCTTCTGGGTAACGTAAAGCAATGCTAATTCCTGTGTTAAAATTTCATTTCCAGGAAATGCCTGCAATCCGTCTTCCATAAGTTTACGCGCCTTTAACCAGTTTCGGCTTTTCTCATAACGCGCCTGTATTAAAATCTTTTTTACTGCTTCCATTATTTTGACAATCAGCATCACCCCTGCTTCTGTCAATTACTTTCTATAATTATAGTAATTTTGGCTTCCCCTGAAATTTGTGATAACTAAAGCAGTCATCTATCTATTTACGTTGATGTTTTTTTATCAGACTGCTTACTGCCAATAAAAAACAAGATCCTGCCGCAGCAGGATCTTGTGGAGGGAATAATATTTCAGCTTATATTTAGCGGCTGAAATGTACGAGAATATATTTTTGGAAGAAATCTTCCACTTCATCTTTCTGGACCCCAAACTTGTAGTCTGATACACTGAGCTTCACTGACGGTCCGTTCCCGCAGTTTTCCAGACAGAAAGTGCCCTTGAATTCTATTTTATCTTCCAGGTTATACTTTTTACTAAGGCTGATCAGCTCCTGCAAAATGTCATAAGAACCTTTCAAATAACAATTTGTGCCAATACATACTGAAACAACAAGTTTTTCGTCATCTGGTTTTGCGTCAGTGATATCCATTCCTTTAATGCGTTTACTGTGACCGTAGTGAGTATGCAGCGCGTAGTGTGCTATCTTACTGTTTGGCTGCCCAAGCCAGTCATCATACATCTTCATTATAGTAGGATTATTTTGTGATTTTTTAACTGGGGACTGCGCATCGATCATATAGATATCTTTTGCTCTTTTTTGCCGCTGTTCCATATCATTTGGTACTGGTTGACCACCACCGCCAATACAGCCTCCGAGACATGCCATCACTTCCACGAGATCATATTCAACTTCACCGGCTTTAATACGTTTGAGCAAATTACTCACGTTCTTCATTCCACTCACAACTGCCACACGAACTATCTTATCACCAATAGCTACATTAGCTTCTTTGAGTCCCTGCAAGCCTCTCACTTCTTTGAAATTCACATCTTTGAGCTGCTTTTTCGTTACCAATTCACTGGCATAACGCAAGCTTGCTTCTGCCACACCGCCACTGGAACCAAATATCGTACCCGCTCCTGAAGAAAAGCCAAAAGGCATATCCAATGAAGATGGTTCCAATTCGCCAAAATTAATACCCATGCGTCTGATCATGCGGGCAAATTCGACAACTGTAAGTACTGTATCAGTATCCTTTGCACCTTCTGTAGTCAATTCTTTTCTGCCTGCTTCAAATTTCTTGGCAGTGCAAGGCATGATGGCAACCACATACAGATCCTCAGGTGCAATATTAAGCTGCTGACTATAGTATTTTTTGGCTATCGAACCAAACATCGCTTGAGGTGAACGACAGGTAGAGAGATTTTTTATTAAATCCGGTTCGTTGCGTTCCACGTATGTTACCCATCCCGGACAGCAGGAAGTAAATTGCGGCAGATTTTTATTTTCAGCCAGTCTTCCCACAAACTCATGAGTTTCTTCTATTATCGTCATATCCGCACCATAACAGGTATCAAAGATATAATCAAATCCCAGAAGCCGGGCTGCTGCTACAGCCTGATAGAGATAATTCTTACCATTTGGCAGATTAAATTCTTCATTAAGAGAAACTCTCACTGCTGGTGCAATCTGAGCGATAACTGTCTTTTTAGGATTATTAAGTGCTTCCCAGACTTCTGAAGTTTCATCTCTTACTGTCAGTGCAGCAGTGGGGCACACAGCCACACACTGTCCGCAATTGATGCAGTCCACATCAGCAATCGGCAGATTAAACGCTGTGGTAACACTAATCTTGGGACCTCTATTTACAAAGTCAAATACGCCAATCCCCTGCACTTCAGCGCACATACGCACACAATCACCACAAAGAATACATTTGTTAGGATCGCGAACAAGCACCTGAGATGAATAATCAATTGGCTCTCTTTCTTTACGTGGATTAAAGCGTACATCATCAATACCCAGATCATTAGCAAGCTTTTGCAGTTTACATTGACCACTTTTCACACAGCTTGTGCAATCCTGATGATAATTTGCCAATAGCAATTCCAATATCATCTTTCTGGCATTCATTACGCGGGTCGTATGAGTACGAATATTAAGCCCTGGCACAGGTTTCGTAGAACAGGAAGCAAGCAGATTTCCTTTATCATCTTCCACAAGGCACATACGGCAGGCACCATATACTGAAAGTTCCGAATGGTAACAGAAAGTGGGAATCTCAATCCCTATTTTTCGGCAAACTTCCAGAACATTCTTTTCATCACCTGTAAGCTCAACCTTCATTCCATTTATAGTCATATAGTTTTTATTCATTATAATATCCTCCTAAGCGGTAAAAATAGCATTTACCGGACAGGCAGCTAAGCAGGCACCACATTTAATGCACTTTGACTGCAAGATTTTATGCTTCTGTTTAACGGCGCCTTCAATGGCGTTATTTGGGCAGACTCTGGCACACTTGGTGCAACCGATACATTTTGATTCATCAACAAAATAGCTGATCAGGTCTGTACATTGACCTGCCGGACAGCGATTATCTTTAATGTGTGCAAGATATTCATCATAAAAATTCTCAAGAGTTGATAACACGGGATTTGGGGCACTTTTACCTAAGCCGCATAAACTGGCGTCTTTCACTACATGCGCCACTTGTTTCAGAAGCTCAAGTTCCTTCATCGAGCTCTTTCCTTTAGTGATATTCGTCAATATTTCCAGCATACGATTAGTGCCTTCACGGCAGGGTACGCATTTACCGCAACTTTCATTCTGAGTGAAGTTCATGAAATATCTCGCCTGCTCCACCATACATGTGGAATCATCCAAAATAACCAATCCACCGGAACCGATCATAGCACCAGCTTTCTTGAGACTATCAAAATCAAGCGGCATATCCAGATGTTTGGCTGTGAGACAGCCACCCGAAGGACCACCAATCTGCACTGCTTTAAAAGGTCTTCCACTTTTGATTCCACCACCAATATCGAAGATCAGTTCTCTGAGAGTAGTTCCCAAAGGTACTTCCACCAGCCCAGTATGCTTCACATGACCTGTCATGGCGAATATCTTAGTTCCATAATTGCCTTCTCGACCGACGGTCTTATACCACTTTGAGCCTTTCAGAAGTATGAGCGGCACATTGCCAAATGTTTCCACGTTGTTGATATTGGTAGGCATACCAAAAAGTCCTTTTTCTGCAGGAAATGGAGGTTTTACGGTCGGCATTCCGCGCTTTCCTTCAATTGATGAAATCAAAGCAGTTTCTTCACCACATACAAATGCTCCTGCGCCCTGCTTGATATGCAGTTCAAAATTCATTCCGCTGCCCAATATGTCTTTGCCCAATAATCCAAACGCTTCCGCCTGCTCAATGGCAACCTTCAAACGATGAATTGCAAGGGGATATTCCGCTCTCACATATACATATCCTTCTTCTGCACCAATTGCATAAGCACAGATC
>Ga0307990_1003308_pt1 | contig 12378 bp, 3 predicted proteins | sample EllFjometagen129_FD_203168 | JGI IMG/M metagenome (GOLD analysis project Ga0307990, IMG submission 203168) | Marine microbial communities from Ellis Fjord, Antarctic Ocean - #129 | ecosystem: Environmental > Aquatic > Marine > Unclassified | place: Southern Ocean | collected 2014-10-08
ATCTGTCTTGGGTAAATCCAACAACCGGTTTACATGGTGGTCCTTTTAATGAACCAATACTTGGATATCATGTTGTTCGCTCTGACATGGTTGAAGTTGAACTTACTGGTGTTTTAACTGAATGGACTGATGATACAATTACTGTTATTGATTATTATAGTTATAGTATTACAGCTTACAATTCTATAGGTGATGGTGCTACAGTTATTTCTAACACAAGTTTAATCACAACTGCTAACATTATGTTTGCAGATGATTTTTCTGGTGGTTTGGCAAACTGGACATTGGTAAATAATGGTGGAACAGCTGATTGGATGATCTCAAATGATCCAGCTAGATATACTATGCCCGCAACATCTCTTCCTCCTGTTTGTACTGCAGACTCAGATCTTGCTGGTAGCGGTTCTACAATGGATACTGAATTAATCCTTGCTACTGCACTTGATTGTAGTGCAATGATTGATGTGATCTTAGAATTCGATTCTGATTTCAATATGATTGATGCTGATGATTTTTGTTATGTAGATATAAGTGTTAATGGTGGTGTAGATTGGACTAATGTATTAACTTATAATGGAGCAGATATACCTGCAACTCACGAAATGCTTAACATTTCTCCAGTTGTTGCTGGTTTTGCAGAAGTTCTAATCAGATTCCATTCGGTTCAACCTGGATGGGATTATTGGTGGACAATTGATAACGTGATGGTTTCCGGAACAGAAGGTGACTTGGGTGCAATTGTTGGTACTGTAATAGATGCTGTAACAACAAATCCAATTGAAGGCGCTATCGTTACATTTAGCGGTACAACTCAAACTACCGATGTTGCCGGTTATTACGAATTTGCAACTGCTTTCCCAGGAACTTATACTTTAACTTGTGAAGCAGATGGTTATTATGATGGAGCAGAAGAATCTATAGTACTTAGTGGTGAAACTACAACTACTGATTTTGCAATGAATCCTTTCGAATTTGCTACATTAGATGGTATTGTAACAGATGCTGATACTGGTGATCCATTAGTTGGAGCAAACATAAATGCAATAAGTATGGCTGGATATGAATATGATGAGGTTACTGATGACACTGGTTATTATGTAATCAATGATATTGTAGCTGAAACTTATGATGTTAGCTGCAGCTTCCCAGACTATCCAACTGGATTAGAAGCAGATGTTTTACTCGATCCAGGAGCAACTGTTACAGTTGACTTTAGCTTGGAAGGTTATACATACTTGAATGATTTTGAAACTAACAACGGTAGTTTAATTGCCAGTGATAACACATGGGAGTGGGGAACATTTACTTCCGGCCCAATGGCAGGATATTCAGGTACTAATGGATGGGCTACTTCAATAGGTGGAGAATATCCAGTTAGTTCAAATAGTACATTAGATATTCCAGCTCCATTCTTAGTAGAAGAAGCTAATGCCCTGCTTGAATTCTGGCATTGGTACGATACAGAAGCAAGTTATGATGGTGGAAATGTTAAAATATCCCCTGATGGAGGATCATCCTGGAATGTGATAGTTCCGCTTACAGGTTACACAGGTGTTGCAAATACTTCAAATCCATTGAATGGAGAAGAAATATTCTGTGGTCATGATCAAGGAATCTGGGAACTTGCACAATTTGATCTCTCTAGTTATGTTGGACAATCGGTAATGTTTAGATGGCATTTCGGTTCTGATATTTCCCTTACTTATCCTGGTTGGTACATCGATGATGTGGCTATTAGTGGATGCGAAATGCCGGATCCTGGTTGGATAGAAGGAACAGTAGTAATATCAGATGGAGCGGGAAATGTAGAAGATGTAGTAGTATCAGCTGGTGGGGAGTCCGTAAATCCATTAGAAGATGGGACATATTCTATTGAGCTTCAATCCGGTACATATGATGTTACAGCAACTTTAGCTGGTTATGATACAGAAGTAATTGAAGGTATTGAAGTAGAAGAAGCATTAGCTACAACAGGTATTGATTTCACCTTAGTGACAGGTGTTGGAAATGATATTATAGCTGCTACAAAATTAAACAGCAACTATCCTAATCCGTTCAATCCAGTTACAAAGATCTCCTATTCAGTAAAAGAACCAAGTAATGTAACAATGGAAATTTACAACATAAGGGGACAGCTTGTTAAGAGCCTGGTAAACGAAGTAAAAGAGACAGGTAATTACACAATATCATGGAATGGAATAGATAACAGTAATAAATCAGTATCAAGTGGTGTATATTTCTACAAGATGAAGACACAGAATTATAACAGCACTAAGAAAATGATACTTATGAAATAAGGAAATTTAGCCCCGACCTTTAGTTAGGAAGGGGCAACTTTTTCTAACTTATGAAATAAGGAAATTTAGCCCCGACCTTTAGTTAGGAAGGGGCAACTTTTTCTAACTTATGAAATAAGGAAATTTCGCCCCGGTATTCGGGGCTATTTTTTTATCATGATTGAAGAAATTAGAATTTAGCCAGACTGTTTAAAAGCAGTTTAGCAACTTTTTCTAACTTATGAAATAGTTGTTAGCAATTAGCAATTAGCTGTTAGCTGTTAGCGAATAGCCCCGGTAATTCGGGGCTATTATTCGTGGAAATATTATTGCAAGACTTTTTATTAAGTTGTTGAAACGATCTGGCAGACTGCTTTACAAGATGAATAATTTATTAATTCTTGAGAAATAGTTGATAGAGGCAAAATTTTATTAAGTAATCTATACTATAACATCTTTAATCCAAAGAAGATATGAAGTTAAATGAGAAAACGATGATCTATTCAATAAACCTCTAAATGTATATATTGTATAAAGATAGTAGTTCAAAATACCTTGAAAATTAGTAAATATTATAAAAAAAACGATAAATAATTTTCTCTTAAATTTATATAAAACTATTTGACATCTAAAGGGGAAAAAGTAACTAATGACGTTATGAAAAAAGAAAATATTGATTATGTTCTTAATACTAATTTTGAAAAAAGAATCTTAGATGAAAACAAGAACGTTAATATCGAAAACCAAAATTGAAACATTACTATCGAATTTCAGGAATTCTCATTTTGAATCGTTAATATCGTAAATAAGTATTTTAACCGTTAAAAAATTATTTTAGGAGATTTATATGAAAAAGATTTTAATACTTTTATTCGTTACTGTCTTTGCAGTGAGTGCATTTGCAGATATAATGCTTAACTCTGCCCCCATAAGAGAGACTGAGAAAACTAATCACAGTTTTTATACTCGTGATATCCTTTATGAACAGCTTGCGAACTTATCAGCAGAGGGGGGAGTTAGTTCACAGGACTTTGAAACAGGATATGACAATTATGATGCAGAAGGTGCTGATGACTTTGTGGTTCCTGCCGGTGAAACATGGACGATTAACGAAATAGCTATACTTGGCTCATTTAGTGCAGGTGGTCCTTGTGAATTGGCTAATGTGCGATTCTTTGCAGATGCTGAAGGTATGCCGGGTACTTTGTTGTTTGAATATCTTAATGTTCCGGCAAATTTTGATGTAGATGGAAACTTTGATTGTATTATTGAAGATACAATACTTTCAGAAGGCACATACTGGGTAGGTGTACAAGCACGTTTGGATATGGCAGTAGGTGGACAATGGTTCTGGAGTAAACAAGTTGCACCAACAATTGATGCAGAATTCCACTGGCAAAATCCTGGTGATGGTTTTGGAAGCGGATATACTACTTGGGTAACTGCCTCAATCCAATGGCCTGCACCAGATTATTACGATCACAACCTTAGCTTTGGAATATATGGCACCAGTGGCTCTCCTGAAGAATACCCTGTATCATTTGGTGAATCTAATGACTATGAATGGATCACAAATGTTACATTCGCTAGTATCAATAATACCACAGCTGCAGATGCTGGCGGTTATGGAGATTACACTGCAATGGTAGCAGATGTTGTGATTGGAGATACTCATGACCTTTCTACAACAATAGAATTTGATTCGAATGATTACATTACTGCCTGGATCGACTGGAATCATGATTATGATTTTATTGATGCTGGCGAAGAATACATTATTGTTTCTGCTGCAAATGCTAATGGACCTTTCACTGTTCCTGTTACTGTACCTGCAGGTGCTTTTGTCGGTGAAACAAGAATGCGGGTAAGTGTGAAGTGGAATGGTGCTCCATTATCTGATGAAGTATTCAGTTATGGTGAAGTGGAAGACTATACTTTATGTATTACTGAACCAGCCTCAGTTTACACATTGCCTTTCGCTGAAGATTTTGAAGGCGAAGTAATTCCTGCTGATTGGACAATGACTACAAATTCTATTGGTTGGTTTGTCTCTTTAGACGGAAGTAGCGAATATTGGGTTATTCCAGCTGGAACGGGCTATTATGCATGTTCCAATGATGATGGCGCAGGTTCTGCTGGTGATGGAAGCATGGACTACTTGAAAACTCCTGAATTTGATTTAACCGGCGTTACAGGTACAACTTTAACATTTGACAGCTATTATACCGGAGATTATGGTGAAATAGCTACGGTTGAAGCCAGTACAGACGGCACAAACTGGACAATTGTTAATACTCTTACTTCATCCGCATCAGGAGTTTGGGATCCTATCGTTGTAGACCTGTCTGCCTATGATGGCGAATCCAGTGTGTGGTTTGCCTTCCATGCAGATGATGCAGGAAATTGGGCTTCCGGTTGGGCTTTTGATACCGTTTCTATTACAGGTGAAGCTGCTCCTGAACCTCCAGCAGTATTCTTCTCAGAATATATTGAAGGAAGTAGTAATAATAAAGCTATTGAGATATATAATGGCACTGGCGCTGACATAGATCTGTCCGATTATGCTGTGGTTCGTTATAATAATGGAAACAGTGCTCCTGGAGATGAAAATCTCTACGTTCTTGATGGAACACTAATTGATGCAGATGTTTATGTTATGGGTAATGCAAGTGCAGATCCTATAATTCTTGCTGTATCCGACATTTTATCAGAGGTTACTTATTATAACGGTGATGATTATCTGGGTTTAATCTTCGATGCTAATGGTGATGATGTTTTCGATAACGCTACTGAAGTTATTGACGTTATTGGACTATTTGGAGAAGATCCCGGTTCTGGTTGGGATGTAGCTGGTGTTACAGAAGCAACTGGAGAGCATACTCTTGTAAGGAAAGAAATTATCACAATGGGTAATACCGACTGGGCTCTTTCTGCTGGTACTACTGTTGGAGATTCCGAATGGGAAGTTTATGATGTAGATACATTCGATTATCTCGGACAGCATCCTGGAATGGGTGGTGGAACATTTGATTCACCAGAAAGTGTATCAGTAGATGATGAGCTTGGAATAGTTAGCTGGTATCCACCTGCTAACACACTTATATTCGAAGATTTCGAAGCTTACTCAGTTGGTGATTATTTTGCTGAAGTTAATACTGATTGGACAACCTGGTCTAATCTTCCTGGCACTGCAGAAGATGGTGTAATTTCTGATGATCATGCATTAAGCCCTACTAATTCATTATTAATTACAGGAACAAATGATCAAGTATTGATTCTTGATAACTACACATCAGGAATTTATTCCATGGAAGTTAATCTTTATATTCCAACCGGCCAAAGCGGTTATTGGAATCTTCTAACAAACTTTGATGGTGCTGCTTCAGAATGGGGTTTCCAGATTCTGTTTGAAAACGATGGAGTAGCAACAGCCGATGCTGGTGCAGCCGCAGCGCTTGTTTTTGATTACGACTTCGATACATGGATCAACATGAAAGCCGTAGTTAACTTGAATGCTGACTGGTGTGACATTTATGTAGATGGTGATCTTGTAATTGGTTATCAGTGGACACTTGGTACATTCGGAGACCCTGTTCTTCAACAGTTAGGAGCAATGAACATTTTTGCTGCTGGTCTTGCTCCAATGTGCTATTTTGATGATATAGAATTTAAAGAGCTCGTACCAGCTACAGACGAACTTACAAACTTCAATGTATATCTTAATGACATGGTAACTCCAGTTGCAACGGTTGGAGCAGATGTAATGGAATATACATATGCTGGACTGGTAGATGGTGTGACTTATATGGCTGGTGTTTCTGCTGTTTATGATGATCCAGGTGAATCTGAAATAATTGAAGTTGAGTTTGAATATACTCCAATTACAACATTTGATCCTCCTGTAAACCCAACAGCTTCTGTTGTTAATTACAACGCTGTTGAATTAATGTGGGAAGCACCAAGTGGTGCTGCAGAATGGATGAGTTGGGATACAGGTATAAACGACCTTGGTAATGCAATTGGTTTAACTGCTGCAGGTTCATTCTTTGTAGCTTCTCATTGGAATCCAGCCGATCTAGTAGATTATGATGGGGCTGAAATAACCAAAATTGAATTCTTGCCAAGTGAACTTGAAACATTTATTATGCATGTTTGGACAGGACCTAATGCTGGTACATTGGTAAGTTCTGAGCCTGTAACAACAGTGGATGTTGGTGAATATCAGGAAGTAGAATTGAGTTCACCAGTTACAATTGATGCTTCTCAAGAATTATGGTTTGGATACGAAGTAATTCAAGCTGGTTTAACGCATCCTGCAGGAACTGATGATGGTCCAGCTGTTCAAGAACTTGGTGACATGATTTCTTTGGATGGAACTAGTTGGACAGGAATGTCAGCAGCTTACGATTTGGATTATAACTGGCTTCTTGCTGCTTATGTAGAGGGAGCAGATGGTGAAGCAATTGTACTTAGCAAACCTCGCAAAACTAGCAAAACTATAAATGCAACATCCAGAAGTTTAGGAATAGAACGAAATCCATTCAGTTGTGTTCAAACATCAAATGTACGTGATACACGTTCACTTGCTGGATACAAGGTCTACCAAGATGGTTTAGAAGTTGTAGTAGTACCAGATCCAGCTACACTTACGTGTATAGTAGATTCACTTGATGCAGGAACATATGAATTTACAATAACAGCTTACTATACAAATCCGGACGAAGAATCTGTTCCAACAGCTCCAGTAACAGTTGAGATCGTTCTCAATCCTCCAGCTAATCTTGCTGCACAATCAATACCACCAAACATATCAGTAACATGGGATGTGCCAGCAAGAGGAATAGACAACTATAATATATACCGTAACGGTGACCTTCATGCACAAGGCGTTACAGGAGGATTCTATATAGATGCTTTAGTTCCAACAGGAACATACCTATATAAGATGACTACTGTTTATGAAGGTGGTTTTGAATCAGGTTTCTCACCAGAAGTTGAAGTAGTTCATGTTGGTGGTGATGATATACTTAAGCCTACAGTAACAGCTCTTACAGGCAACTATCCAAATCCATTCAATCCAACAACAACGATCAGCTTCTCAATAAAAGAAGCAGGTCCTGTTTCAGTTAATATTTACAATATGAGAGGACAGCTTGTTAAGACTCTTGTAAATAGTGAACTTGAGAATGATTACTATGAGATCGTATGGACTGGTAGAGATAACTCTAACAAATCAGTAGCAAGTGGTGTTTACTTCTATAAAATGAAAACACAAGACTATAACAGCATTAAGAAAATGATACTGATGAAATAAGGAAATTTCGCCCCGACCTTTAGTGGGAAGGGGCAACTTTTTCTAACTGATGAAATTAACTGTTAGCAATTAGCAGTTAGCGAATAGCCCCGGTAAATCGGGGCTATTTTTTATATCATTATTTAAGAAATTAGAATTTAGCCAGACTGCTTAAAAGCAGTTTGGCAACTTTTTTTCTTTTTGAATAAGGAAATTTCGCCCCGACCTTTAGTGGGAAGGGGCAACTTTTTCTAACTGATGAAATTAACTGTTAGCAATTAGCAGTTAGCGAATAGCCCCGGTAAATTGGGGCTATTTTTTATAAGATAGAAAAAGAGTTTGCAAAGTTGGTGAAGCAATCTGACAGATTGCGTTACATTTAAAAAAAATGGATCAGTTCAGATCATTATCAATAATATTTTTCTCTGATACGATGGTTGTTATCTGTGCAGAATTACCGTCCGAAACTATTTTACAAGCGCCATCATAACCGGTTACCATCAAATTATTACCAAGATAATTGAATCTTTCCAAAGTGATCTTATGGGGAAAATTAAATCTGTTTTTCTTAGCTGTAGAAATTATTGCATATTGAGGATCAACTGCTTTAATAAAGGAAAGAGAACTGGCTGTTTTACTGCCGTGATGTCCAACTTTTAAAATATCACAATCCAGAAATTCAGGATAATTTGTTATGAGATATTGTTCTCCTTCATGTTCGAGATCACCTGTAAAAAGCACAGATAATTCGCGGTAATCTAAACGTGCAACAATTGAAAGATTGTTAATATTATTGTCTTCATATGATCTGTCGGGATGAATGATCTTAAACTTGATATCATCAAAATATATGTGAGTTGTATCTGAGATTGTAGATATTGTACAATTCTCGATCTCAACTACTTTCGCAATATCATCCCATATCTTTCTAGTTTTAAAGTTATCGGTTACAATCAGGTCTTTTACTTCAACATCTTCAAATACACTGAAGATACCTCCATAATGATCATTATGAGCATGTGTGATAAGAACATGATCTATTTTTTTTATGCCATTTTCCTGCAGGTAGGGAAGAGCTGAACGAATAAAGGAATTTACTTCTTTCTCAGGAGGACCGGTATCAATAATAATTGTTTTGTCCTGTGGAGTCTGCACTAAAGCAAGATCACCCAGACCACAATCGAAAAAAGTGATAATAAGTTTACTGGAATTATCTCTTCCTAATGAAATGAAAATACTAAATAGAATAACAATAGAGATAAGATAAAATTTTCTATGTTTTTTTAAACATTTAAAAGTAAGAACTATTGCGGCAAGTATAAGATATAGCAGGGATAAATGAATAATTTTAACAAAAATGAAATCAAAATGTAATGGTAATTCAGCAGAAAAATTAGTCCATTTTTCAAAGATAAGCATAGTAAGATCAAAACTGTTTTGAAAAATATAGATCAATGATCCGGGCAGAAAAATAATGATCAAACTTAATGACAGAATAATTCCGATTAGAGGGATACCCAACAGATTTCCGATTATTCCATTAAATCCGAATTGATGAAAATTGTAGGCTGTGAGAGGTGCCAGGAAAAGATTAAGAATAAACGATGTACAGATAAGGATCAAGATTGCATTCAATACTTTTTTAGCTTTGCTCAGTAATACAATTTCCTCCTTTTTTACTTTGATAAACCGGAATCCCGGTAAGATATTCAATAGAATAAATACAGCCAGATAAGACATCTGAAGTCCAACTGAAAAAAGCTGGTTAGGAGTTATTACCGTAATTATGATAAGACTGGCAAATAGGATATTATTGATTACCGGTTTACGCTGAATTATTTTAGTAAGAAGGTATAGAATTATCATAATAGATGCCCTGGTTACTGAAGGTGCCCATAAACAGACAGCAGCATAAGCCAGCAGTAGGATTATGATCATTATCCTGCTGATATTTCTTTTACGAATAAATACATTCAGAACTGACAGCATTATTAGCGATAGTACACCAACATGCAGTCCGCTTACTGCAAGTAAATGGCTTAATCCGGCTTTGCACATAACTTTTCGCTTATCATTGATCTCATCTTTTTCTGCTATCACAATAGCTTTCACAAAACCTGTATGAATACCGAATCTATCTTCAATTCTTTGCCGCAGGAATTTCCTGATGGAGATAACTGTTTGCTGGAAGATGTAAGTTTTATTTCCAATTATCTTAACTGGTGAAATTGACCAGCCGGAACCAAATATTCTTTTTGCATCCAGGAATTCTTTATAATCGAAGGAGGCAGGGTTTGTAGAACCGGGGAGTTCCTTAATAGCAGCTGCTGAAGAGATTATATCTCCATAACTCAAGTTGTCGGTTTGAGTATAGAAGAGTATATTACCAGTAACCTCACTTTTGTTTACCTTTTGTAGATTCAAGGTAAAATAATAATTTTCTTCCTTATGCTTTACTTCAGAAATTATTCTTCCCTCGATAAGCTGAGTAATACTTGAATATTCTGCAAGTATCATTTTTATGTGATTAGCAGGGAATTGGGTTTGTATATTTAATCGTAAAATTCCCATAAATAGAATTAATAAACAAATAATAATAATACGTAATTTCTTGATGAAAGATAATAACAGTAAAATTGGGATTACGATCACTAAAAAAGTAATTGGTATAGCTATCTGCCTGGCAACAGTTAAACCAAGAATCCAGAGAATAGCCGGAATAACAAGAGGTTGATTTTTTTGCATATTTCTATCCTGTAATAAATACTGTGAGAAAAGATGCTTTTAAAAATTAAGTTTTAGTGAAAATAGATTCTGTAAGAAAAAATAACCTGATCAGATCAAGTTTTTGTAGTTTTGCTTAGTTTGAATATATACGTCTTTATTAATATTAATTATATCTTCAATTTCAGGATCCTGGAAATTATTAAATTTACTGATCTGCTTCTCAACAATTTTGCTTATGTCAACGAATTGTATTTTTTTACTTAAGAATAGATCAATCGCAGCTTCATTGGCGGCATTTAATACAGTTGGCATAATTCCACCTTGAATACCAGCATTTACAGCGATAGCAAAGAGAGGGTATCTTTCAGTTGAAAGTTCTTTAAAATTCAAATTTGGGAGATCAAGTATATTAGTTTTTGAAATATTTGATTTGAGATGATTTGGATGTGTGAGTGCATTCAGGATTGGTATTTTCATCGTTGGAAAACTTAGCTGAGCCATTATTGACCCATCCACAAATTCAACAAATGAATGTACAATTGATTGTGGATGAATTACAGCCTTAATATCATCATAAGATTTGTTGAAGAGCCAATGAGCTTCGATAATTTCCAGACCTTTATTCATCATTGTGGCAGAATCAACTGTAATTTTAGCACCCATTTCCCAGGTTGGATGCTTAAGTGTATCTTCAAGCGTGATATTTCTGAATTCATTCAATGGCAAATCCAGGAATGGACCTCCCGATGCTGTGATAATAATGGAGCTGATCTCCTCAGGAGAAGAATTTCCCATGGCCTGCATAATTGCGCTATGTTCACTATCTACAGGTGTCAGATTAGAATCTGAATACTCCAGCATTGTTTTGATCTTATGACCTGCCATGACCAATGATTCCTTATTTGCCAGGGCAAGATCTTTCCCGCAGGATAATGTTGTAATAGATGAACGCAACCCGGCTGAGCCGGAGATTGCGTTCAATATTATATCGCATTCAACTGATTCAATTTTTCTTTGTAATTCCTCTTCACCAAAAGTAAGATTAGAGTTCTTAGGAATATCTGTAATTTTCTGTTTCAGAGTAGCATTAGAAATTACAAGTTCAGGGATATTTAATTCTTCAGCTAATTCAAATAATTTATGATAATTGTTATTTGATGATGCCAATACTATTTTGAAATCATTTGAATGCTGTTTTACAACTTCTACAGTCGAGATCCCAATGGAACCTGTTATTCCTAAAACTGCAATTCTTTTCATACTACAAATTGAAACCTACAGAAACTCTATGAGAATTTTCCAGTTCATTATCATATTCAAAGGAGTAATTTATATCCCAATTTTTGATCTTAAGTTTCAGGCCTGAAGTAATGTTGGTAAGGTCGTAACCCATGTAAAGGTCAAAAGCTTGATGCAGATTTATCTCATAACCGAAATGATAATCTAAGCTGACAGGTCCGAGTGCTAAGGAGGAAGCTGTATCTCTTCCCTCGGCAAAGATCTCTGTACGAAGATAAGCAGTAGAATTACGCCTGATGACAGGTATAACAAAACTGTGATTGATCTCAGCATCTAAAGAAGGATTAACGATCTCATGAGTTCCATTTCCCCAGAGTATCTGGGTAGAAAAGAAATCTCTTAATTTAACTGCCAGAATTGTCTTTTGTGATAACATAAAGAATGTTGAAATATCTGCTCCAAATCCGAAACCGTTTTCATCGGCAAGATTCCGGTAAGCAAGTTTAGGTGTAAAACCAATATTATACTTACCAAATTTCCTGGATAATCCAAAATATACAACGAAATCAGAGTTATTTACAGAACCATATTTGTAAGGCCTGTTACTTCCGGATATTGGCTCGTTTGGGTCATTAAGTGCTGTTAATGGTATGTCATCTACACCAATTCTGGTAAGTACTACAGAGAATTTATTTGTTTTCCCCCAAATAGCAGCAGCGGTATCGTAAGAGAGAAGTCCCGAATACTCTTCTGCATGCATCAATTCAAATTTTGTTTGATCAACTTTAGATAATAAAGCTGAATTCCAATAAGCAATACTGGAAGAATTAACATCGGTTAATC
>Ga0307990_1003309_pt1 | contig 12374 bp, 8 predicted proteins | sample EllFjometagen129_FD_203168 | JGI IMG/M metagenome (GOLD analysis project Ga0307990, IMG submission 203168) | Marine microbial communities from Ellis Fjord, Antarctic Ocean - #129 | ecosystem: Environmental > Aquatic > Marine > Unclassified | place: Southern Ocean | collected 2014-10-08
TTGCATGGAATTGATCTTGTGTGTCGGAGTTGTTGTGTTTGTTGATATTTGCAACTCTATCAATTCAGATGTTTTCAAAAATATGAGAGAGAAGAGTCTCGCTGTATTTCTTGTTGGTGCAGGAAGGGGAAATCAAAACAGTATAAGGGAGCCTGTCAGGAAAGAGCTAACGAGAAGAAGTTATTTAAATTGGATTGATGTATATTACCCTGAATACTTATTTGATGAACTTATTGGAAATCGGGCGAATTACAATTTGCTTACTCTTGAAAATATGTTGGCCAAGAGTGTTCATTCAGTAGTGATTCTTCTTGAAAGTCCAGGTTCTTTTACTGAACTTGGTGCTTTTTCAAATCATAAGGCTCTCTGTAATAAATTAGTAGTTGTAGTTGACAAGAAGTTTAAAACGTCAAAAAGCTTCATTCTTCTTGGTCCTATTCGTCATTTAGAGGAAAACACAGATAGCATAATTATTTATTATGACTTTACAGGCAACAATACATCCGAACTTGGCACGAAAATAAAACAAGCTGTCAGAAAAATGTCTAGCAACGTATCTATTGATATGTCTGTGAGCAATATTATTGCAGCCCAATATTATATGCTATCAGCCATCTATGTAATGCAGCCCGTTAAGAAGGATATTATTACTAAGATGGTTTCATCCTTGGGAGTTGATTCTTTCGATGAAGCAGTTGCAATAGGTACATCTTCTATAAATATTTTGCTTCGACGGAAAGAAATTATTTTTGAGAATGCTAAGTATAATTTGTCACCGAAAGGAATTGCAAGGCTGTTTAATTGTATCAAGCATGAACCCAAAGAACATCAAATTAAGAAATCTCTTGATAAACTTCGAGTGCAAATATTAAACTGTACACTTAGGAGGAATAGATCATTTCCAATTTAAGGAGAGGGCCAATTGATCTTAGAACGCCTTTGGCGTTTATGGCTGGGTGCCGCTTGTCGGCGCCATGGCGTACTACCCTTAGGTACCGGACGGTGTTTCGCCGGCCTAGATTAAAACTTTCCAATATTTCACATGAATGTCCTGAAAAAGCCAGCTTTTTTACGGAGATTCATCCGATGTGCTTTAGAGTAAGACAATTTTGGCCCTCTCCTTCATTTTTAGAGGAAGATTATGCTGTCTAATGGTGACTCCAATTTGCAAAATTTTGGGCTTCCGATTTTAAAAAACATTCAAGACTTTTCGGATAATCTCCATTTGTCAAAAGGCTTAATATATAATCTATCAAAATATAATCATCACTATTACCGTGAATTTAAATTACCTAAGCGCCAAGGAGGATATAGATATATATATTCTCCTTCCAAAGAAATGAAAGCTGTCCAAGCATGGATACTGAGAAATATTTTAGATAATATAAATATATCTGAATGTGCAACAGGATTTGTAAAGGGAAAATCTGTTCTCGATAATGCAAAGAAGCATGAAGGCAATCGCTATTTTCTATGCTTAGATATCGAGGAATTTTTCCCTTCAATAAAATACTCGCATATTTATACTGTTTTTCATACGTTTGGCTACAACAAACATGTATCACATATTCTTTCCTCCTTATGTAGTACAAAAGGAATATTGCCTCAAGGAGCGGTGACTTCACCTGCTTTGTCAAATATTGTGTGCACAAAAATTGATAAAAGAATATCTGGCTATGCTGGAAAGCACAATATTGTTTACTCAAGATATGCTGACGATATGGCTTTTTCAGCCTTGACTCATAAATGGCTGACAAATGTCTACCGAATTGTTCGAGAGATTGTTGTAGATGAAGGATTTTCACTAAATGAAAAGAAAACACGCTTTTTAGGGCCACTTAAGCAAAGAAAGGTAACTGGAATTGTGATTAGTGATGATTCTATGGGGATTGGCAGGAAGAAAAAAAGAGAAATTAGGGCTGCTATACATAAGTTAATTAATGAGTATACTCAAGAAGGCAATGGGGGATATTCTGATGTGGAAAGAGAAAAACTCAAACTACATATAAAAGGTTGGCTAGCTTACATTCACCATATTGATTCTGTAGGTCATCGCCAGCTAGTCAGTTACACAAGTAACTTGTCAGGCAGGTATGGTGTTATTAATCCTCTCGCATAGGCAATTCGAAAAATTGGGATTTCGAGAATTGCCGCACTTTATTAATGCTTTTGTCAAAAAAATTTAAGGATAGTGTGGTTGATCCCCGATTCGCAGACGACTTGACCATGCAACGGTGGCCTACAACGCCTGGAAGACTTTGAGTTCAAGTTCAGAAATCGTCCGGTAGTGTTTGGCGTTGCCTGAGCACAGTTTCATTTTGTTTTCCGCGGCGGTTGCTGCGATCAGCGCATCGGCGACGCCGAGACCTGATTTCAGGGCGTACTCTTCCATGTAAATACTCGCCCGGTGACCGATGTTTTCCGTAAGCGACGCCGTTTCAAAGTAGCGTAAAAATCGGCGGATGGATTTTAATTCTTTTGCGTCGCGAGCGCCTTGAAAAAGTTCCATGCACGTCACAACGGAAACCGCCCGGTCGGCATCCCGATCCACGGCGCGCACGGCCCTGGCATTTCCCCGAAGAACCCATATCAAAACGTCCGTGTCAATGAGCATCAAAGCGATCCTTTCGCAGCTCTCGCACGTACTTCTCAGGGTCGCTCATTTCGCCGCGGTCCGCCCACATGCCGACGGCGGGATTATCCGCGATGGATGCGTTGTCCCCACCGTTTTTCCTGGGGATAATTTCCGCGATCTCGCGTCCACGCACGGAAAGCGTAACTTTTTCATTGCGGTTGACGGCATCGATAATTTTTTTCGGATTCCGTCTCATGTCCAGCATCGTCGCTTTCATCTACGCACCTCCCTTGCTTGTGCACACTTGTAGTGTGCACTTATGCTTGGGCGCCGTCAAGCGGATAATGCGGATTACGCAGCGTCATTTTGATTTTGTGCGGCTGTTTATTGAGATCAGAGCGTCGGCGACGCCGGGACGCTAAACTTCGATTTTTGGCGAAGTCATTGCCTTTCGCCATCCCAACAAACCCATAGGGATAAGGAACGGAGCATAATCGTTATACACGCGTATCTCAAAAATGTTGCCGACAATCATTATGCAGGCCAGGCCGATGAGCGCGTAAACGGTCAACACCTTGAAATCATATGGAGAGGCTTGAAAACCCAGAGGGATAAAAATCAGCAATCCCACGTACGTGGAGAGAATGAACAGGATTGGTGCGATTCCATAGTGCCCCGTCAGGACGCTTAAGTTGTCTTTGAAATGATTCTGAAACAGAGCGCCCGGGAAGTAATGCATCAGGAAGCCATAGATCCCGCACGCCAGGACAATTGAAATAATCCCCCACAAAATGGCCTGGCGCCATCCGTGCGATTTCAGGGAAAATAGAAACAAAACCGGAATAAACGCGATGACGGTTTCGCGATTTACGATACCGATCGGCAGCAGCAATAACCAAAGCCATTTTTTATTGCTGGTGGCCGCATGGACCAGTCCGATGTTGAAAATCAGTCCCGGCACGTCGTAGCAGTAGCGCCAGCCGTGCGGGGGGATTGGTCGAAAACTTATGTCAAACAACCATGCCGTGCAAAGACTGAAGGCGAGAAATACAAGACATAACAAAGAGAAGTCAGGACCAAAATAATCTCGCAGCCAAAAATAATAAAGATAATACAAAGCAAAAATCGCAAAGTAGTAAAAGGCTCGTTCCGCGGTTTCCGGGGAAACAGCGCCTTTGGAAAGAGTGATGATTCCGCCGATGGCCAAAGGCGAGAGCATTCGCTGTTGCCAAGGCTCTGTTGCGGTGCTCGACAGGACCCGCTTGAAGGAACCGAGTCCAAACTCCGCCGTTGTCTTGAAACAAAAAACAACGGAAACCCAAGCCAGAAAGGCGACCAATAATGAGACGACTAATTTCTCCCGCCAACCCGAGCTTTTCATGATTTGACGTTTGCACATCATAATAAAAAAAACAATATTCCAAAGTCTGCGTGCCCAGATTCCGGGATTCGGCGCTTGTCGTGATGGATACTTTGGATGACCGCGTTTTCACAATGCAATTTGATTTCGACGCGTTGGAAGCCGGTGAACACATCATCCGCATTGAAGATCCGACCAGGCAAAATAATGCCAACGGCGTTGATTCCATCAAGGTAGTATCCGGGGGGTGATCCACCGATTGCCGGATTTTCCTTAGAATTTCATTGACTTATGCCTCGATGGGCTGTATAGACTCCCCGATCGCAAGCGATCCTCCAGCGAATCCGCGTGGTCCTTCACGCCTTCTGGGCCAATAATAAAATCCCCCAGATAATTATCGATGCAGGCTATGTTTGCCGTTTGCCTTGGACGAATCAGGGTCAAGACAGGTACATTTTTATGCTTTTTGAGGAATTCGGATTTTCCGATTCAATAATCAAGTCCATCAATCGACAGGGCTATAAAGTCCCTACAAAAATTCAGGAATTGGCTATTCCACAAGTAATGACCGGCAAGGATGTCATGGGGTGCGCGCAGACCGGCACCGGCAAAACGGCGGCCTTTGCGCTGCCAATCCTGGAGCGTATGAGCCAGTCCGAAAACACGCGCGGAAAGAGGCGGATTCGTGTCCTCGCACTCGCGCCGACACGCGAACTGGCCTCCCAGATCGCGCAGAGTTTCACCGATTTCGGGCAAAACTTGGGCTTTCGCACGACCGTTATTTTCGGGGGCATCAATCAGTCACGGCAAACCCGCGCGCTCGGCGCCGGCATTGACATTTTGGTGGCAACGCCCGGACGCTTGCTTGACCTGATGAACCAGGGTTATGTTGATTTGTCCAGCATTGACACTCTCATACTCGATGAAGCCGATCGCATGTTGGACATGGGCTTCATTCATGACATCCGGCGCATCGTCGCTCCGATCCCGAAAAATCGGCAGACCTTGCTGTTTTCGGCAACTTTGCCGCACACCATCGTGCAACTGGCCAGAGGCATTTTGGACTCGCCGGTCACGGTGAACGTCTCCCCGCCCGCCACGACGGTTGAGAGCATTCATCAATCCGTGTATTTCGTCGAGCGGCCGGATAAAATGGATTTGCTGGTGAAATTGCTGCGCGGTGAATCGGTGAACCGCATGTTGGTATTTACAAAAACCAAGCACGGCGCCGACAAGGTTGTCCGCAAGCTCTGCGGCGCCTCCATCTCGGCGGTCGCCATTCACGGCAACAAATCACAGAACAGGCGCGAGCAGGCTCTGGGTGATTTCAAATGCGGAAAATCGCGCGTCCTCGTCGCCACCGACATCGCCTCGCGCGGTTTGGATATTGAGCAGGTGACGCATGTTGTGAACTTCGATCTGCCCCACGAACCGGAATCCTACGTCCACCGCATCGGTCGCACCGGTCGCGCCGGGGCGTCGGGTATTGCGATGTCGTTCTGCGGTCGCGAGGAGCGCCCGCTGCTCACTGCCATTGAGCGTCTGATTCGCCAGCGCGTTAACGTGGTGCATAGCAATCCGCAAATCAACTTCGTCGGATCACCGCCGCCCAGGCAGGCGCCCGAGCCCACGTTCAAGCGTGCTCCCCAGCAGGCAGCGCCAAGCGGCGTGGCCAGGCCGAGGCGTCGCCACCCAGAGCGTGAAGCCGATGCGCCACGCCAGGGTTCGGGCAATCCGCGCAGAAAAAGCCAGGCACGCGGTTTTGGCCACCCCACTCGTTCTAGCAGCAGCGGCCCCCAGAGTTCCGGCAATAGCCGTCCCAATCGGTCGGGTATAAGCGGCCCAAACCGTGGCAAATCTGGAAACTCCGCCCGCCCCGGCTCCGCTCCGCAGCGCGGCTAAAGGCATGCAAATCCGCCATGCGGCGCTTGGAGCAAAAACTCGGATTTCCCCCGAATTTCCTTGCATTTTTGGCATCACCATCCAGATCGAAAAATGCTTTGAGATAATGAGGCAAAACAGCATGGGCCGAGAATTGTCGGTTGCACGGGTGCATTAATCGCCTCGTAACTTTGCGCCTTCGCCTCGCTTCATGCCAAAGTCACAAAAAAATCTGTCAAATCCGGGTTGCCGCCAAGCGAGAAAGAAAATATAAATAGAATTTCAAGGATTTTGAGCCAAAGGCTCGATATCCGCCTGATGAAAATAATAAGCACTTTTAGAAGGCCGTTTTTGCTTAAGCGGCCAAAGGATTTATTGATGGCATTGAAAACCAACATCCGAGACTTGCGCTTTAATCTTTTTGAATTCCTGGACATGAACAGCTTGTTTTACACCACTCGCCACAAGGGCCTCACGCAGGACATGGCCGAGATGGTTCTGGGCGAAGCCGACAAGGTCGCCAAGGGAGTCATGGCACCGATCAACAAGACCGGCGACGAAGCTGGCGCACAATTTTCCGCCGGTCGCGTTCAACTCCCCAAGGGATTCAAAGAAGCCTGGGCCAGGATTGCCGAAGGTGGTTGGCTTGGCCTTTCCGGAAGCCCGGATTACGGCGGGCAGGGACTTCCCATTTCCTTGAAGGTCGCCGTGGACGAACTGTTTTTATCGGCGAACACCAGCCTGGCGCTGACATGCGGCCTTTCTCCTTCCGCCGCGTCCGTGATCGAGGGATTCGGTAGCGACGAACTCAAAGACACATACCTGGAAAAAATTTACTCCGGCGTATGGGCCGCGTCCATGTGCCTGACCGAGCCGGGAGCAGGTTCGGCTCTGGCTTCGGTTCGCACTCGCGCCGAGAAGATCGCCGGCAGCGAAGATCGTTACCTGATCACCGGCGAAAAGCTCTTTATCACCGCCGGAGAACATGACCTTACTGAGAATATTGCACATCTCGTCCTGGCCAGGGTCCCCGACGCTCCCGTGGGCACCCGCGGCATCAGTCTCTTTGTCGTGCCGAAAATGCGCCCTGACCCCGACGGATTTTTGCACGAACCCAATGACGTGACCTGCCAGCGCATCGAACACAAGATGGGCATCAAGGCCAGTCCGACCTGCTCTTTGACTTTTGGAGACAAAGGCGAATGCGAAGGCGTCATCATCGGCCAGGAGAATAAGGGCCTGATGTATATGTTTCGCATGATGAATGAAGAGCGCATCAATGTGGGCGTCCAGGGAGCGGCGCTGGCTTCGGCGGCCTATTTCTATACGCTTGATTATTGCAAGGAGCGGCTGCAAAGCCCCCATTGGACCAGGATGCGCGATCGTGAAGCTCCCAACGTGGCCATCGTCGAGCACCCCGACGTGCGCCGGATGCTCATGTGGCAAAAGAGCCATGTGGAAGGGATGCGGGCTTTGCTTCTGACCACCGCCTACTACGCCGATCTGAGCTACAGTCTCGAATTTGAAACGGAGCGCGCCCGATACGATGGTCTGGTCCAATTGCTCACACCTGTCTGCAAAGCCTTTTGCACCGACCGGGGATTCGAGTCCACTATTATGGCTGTGCAATGCCTCGGCGGATACGGCTACACCAGCGAATACGACGTTGAGCAATACGCTCGAGACGCCAAGATCGGTTCGATCTACGAGGGCACCAACGCCATCCAGTCCATGGATTTTCTCCTGCGAAAGATCCCCATGAACGGCGGCGAAGCCCTCCAAGCCTACATGACTATCATCACGCAGGACTTGGAGCGATTTGCTCAGGTCGACGATATGGCGCTGTACGTGGAGCAGGTTTTCGAAGCCAAAAAACGCTTTGAGTCCGTCATTGAAAAACTGGCCCAGTGCCGTGGCGACAACGGCTTTCACCCACTTATGCAGGCGACGAAGGTCTTGGAAATGATGGGTGATATTTGTGTCTCTCATTTGTTGCTCAAACAATCCGCCATCGCACAAAAGCGTCTGAATATGGGCTTCGAAAAACTGGGGGCCGAAAGCAACGAGGATATGGTTAAGGCGATAGAAGGAAATGACGACCTGACCTTCTTTTACGGCAAGGTCAAGGTGGCGCAGTTTTACGTTACGCAGGTTCTTCCGGGCATCTACGCTAAGGCCAGGGCCATTGAGTCCATGGACAGCTCGGCGATGGACGTGATTCTCTAACGCGCCTGACCCGACCTTCGATCACGAATTCGCGAATGGACATTTGTTTTTAAAGTCTGCATTTGTGGATTTTGGCCCGCTGTTGCAACGTGACAAATACAAGCTTTGATGTTATCCACAGTAGGAATCGATGAATTGCCCATCAGGCGCCTGCAAGGGACGCTGGATGTCATATTGGCGTTAACGGAGATATTTCATGGAAACAACACAAGGCGACAACAAACTGGCGGTCTTTATTGACTTTGAAAACCTGGCCCTGGGTTTCAAAGACAGACCGGGGAAATTTCAGATCAGCCGCGTTCTGGCCCGCCTTGTGGAAAAAGGCAAGATTATCGTGAAAAAGGCCTATGCCGATTGGAAACCCTACGCCGATTTCAAGCGGGAATTGCACGAGGCGGCCATCGAGTTGATCGAGGTGCCTCACCGATCTATGGCTGGCAAGAACTCGGCGGACATTCGCATGGTCGTTGACGCCCTGGATTTGTGCTATTCCAAGGAACACATCAACACTTTCGTGGTTTGCTCCGGCGATTCGGATCTCTCCCCCCTGGTCTCCAAACTCAAGGAGAACGGGAAAAACGTCATTGGCCTGGGCCTCAAGGACTCCACCAGCAAGCTCCTGGTGGCCAATTGCGACGAGTTCATTTTCTACGAGGATCTTGAATCGCCCAAGCGCATGCCCACGGTCAACAAAAATGTTACGAAAACAAAGCGCGAAGCTTTTGAACTGTTGCTTGAAGCCATGGACGCACTGATCCGGGAAGACAAAGAGATTTTATGGTCAAGCATGGTTAAGCAAACCATGAAGCGTAAAAGACCCGAATTCAGCGAGGCTTATCATGGCTACCACTCCTTTTCGGAGCTTCTGGAGGACGCTGAGAAGAACAGGCTTGTCAAACTGACAAAGGAAGCACGAAGCGGAACATACGTGATAACCGGATACGGGACCAAGTCCTCGGAAAAATAAGAACGGATAGGCCGCCAGGCCAGAGAAAATCATCAGCGCTTCGGCAAAAAAGGCGAAAACGATATAGAAAAACGATGGTGAAAGACACCTTGACGCCAGCCATGCAACAGTGGTTCGACATGAAGAGCCGCTACCCTGACCATGTACTCATGTTCCGTATGGGTGATTTTTACGAGATGTTTTATGAGGACGCGGAAACGGCTTCACGCGTCCTGGACATCGCCCTGACCTGCCGCAACAAAGGCTCTGAGGCGCCGGTGCCGCTGGCAGGAATCCCCTATCACGCCCTGACCGGATACCTCTCAAAGTTCGTGCGCGCCAATTACAAAGTGGCGATCTGCGAGCAACTGGAAGATCCCAAAAAAACGAAAAAGCTCGTCAAACGTGGGGTGACACGCGTCGTGACCGCCGGCGTTGCGATCGAGCCCGAGACATTGGACGAAAAAAGTCACAACTACCTCATGTGCGTCGTGCGTGATCAGGAGCGCTGGGGTTTCGCCGTGGCCGAACTGACGACGGGAGATTTCACCCTCGGATCATTTTCGGATGAAAATCGAATGGTTTCCGAAATCAACCGGCGGGAGCCGGCGGAAATCGTAGCTCCGGCGTCCCTGAACGAATCCGAGCATCTTGAAAAACTGGTCAAGGCCCTTGCCACTCCGCTCATATCTTATCTCGACGATGAGGTTTTCGATCTTGACGCAGCCGTCGCCTCGCTGGATATTCAATTTCCCGAAGACAAAGTCGGGAATATGGATCGGGAAAAATTCGGACCGGCGCTGCGGGCCGCAGGCGGAGCGCTGAATTACCTGCTCAGCACGCAGATGTGCGAGCTTGGCCACATCAACAAACTCAAGATATTTTCCGGCGACGAGTTCATGGTCATGGACGAGACCGCCAAGCGCAATCTGGAACTGACTTCCAGCCTGCGCGAGGGCAAAAAGCGCGGCAGTCTTCTTTGGCTCCTGGATCAGACCGTTACGGCAATGGGCGCGCGCCTTTTGAAGCAATGGTTGTTGTATCCGCTTTTATCTCCTTCCGAAATCCGCCGCCGCCACGCGGCTGTGGAGACATTGGTGACAGAAAGCGTAAAGCGCGGCGAGATATGTGATCTTCTGCGCCAAACGCACGATCTGGAGCGTCTGTGCGGGCGCATCAGCATGGCCATCGGCAACGCCCGCGACCTGATCGCTTTAAAAACGAGCCTGGTGATTTTGCCGGCCCTGCGCAGTCACTTGGCCAATTTCACGAATCCGCTTTTGGCGGAATTGGGCAAAAACCTCGACGACCTGGGAGATATCCGGGATCTTATCGAGCAAAGCATTGAGGACGAACCGCCCTTAACCTTGCGAGAAGGCGGCATTCTCAAAGATGGCTATAATCCCGAGCTTGACGACCTGCGGGCTATCTCGCGAAGCGGCAAGCGCTACCTGTCGGACATGGAGGCCGCCGAGCGTCAGCGCACCGGGATTTCCAAACTGAAAATTGGATACAACAGGGTCTTCGGCTATTACATCGAGATCGGCCACGCGCACAAGGACAAGGTTCCCGATGAATACATCCGCAAGCAGACGCTGGTGAACGCTGAGCGCTACATCACGCCGGAACTCAAGGAATACGAGGAAAAGGTCCTCAACGCGCAGGATCGCATCCATGAAATCGAATACAATCTTTTTGGCGAAATCCGAAAACGGATAGCGGATGAGGTGGCGCGCATCCAGAAAACGGCTCGCGTGCTGGCGACGCTGGACGTCTTGGCCAATTTTTCCATGTTGGCGGAAACCAATAATTACGTGCGCCCCATCATCGACGACTCCGACATCCTCGAAATCGACGAAGGCCGCCACCCGGTTGTGGAGAAGGCGAATCCCGGCGAAAGATTCATACCAAACGATACGCTTCTCGATACGGGGGAAAGTCAGCTTTTGATCATCACCGGTCCGAACATGGCCGGCAAATCGACCTATATCCGGCAGGTGGCGCTCATTACGCTGATGGCGCAAATTGGTTCTTTTGTGCCCGCGAGATCGGCGCGGATCGGCGTGGTGGATCGCATCTTTACTCGCGTGGGCGCTTCGGACAACCTGGCTCGCGGCGAATCCACTTTCATGGTGGAGATGAAGGAAACGGCCAGCATTCTGAGCGAGGCGACGCGCCGGAGCCTCATCGTGCTCGACAAGATCGGCCGGGGCACCAGCACCTTTGACGGCCTTTCCATCGCCTGGGCGGTCACCGAGTACTTGCACGACAACCCCCGTTTGCAGTCGCGGACCCTATTCGCGACGCATTATCATGAAATCGTGGACATCGCCCGGGAAAAAACACGGGTGAAAAACTTCAACATCGGCATCATCGAGCGCGACGACACGCTGGTATTTTTACACCGGATTCTGCCGGGCAGCGCCAACAGAAGCTACGGTATCCAAGTCGCAAAACTCGCCGGTTTGCCGGACGAGGTCATAGAGCGAGCCAAGGAGATACTGGCCAACCTGGAAAACACCGAGTTGGATGAAATCGGCAGGGCGCGCATTGGGCGTCAGCGGGGCGTCTCGGCGCCTTCAAAAGGGCAGCTTTCTCTCTTTGGCCCTACGCGGCCCTCGCCGGTGGAAGAAGAACTCAAACGCATCGATCCCATGCGCCTGTCGCCCCTGGAAGCGCTGAATATGCTGATCGCCTTAAAGGACAAAGTGGACAAGGGATGATCCGACGCCCGGCCATCATGACGCAAGAAAAATTGACCGCATCCATTGCCGCCGTGCTCTTTTTGTTCATCATGATCAGCTCGTTTTTCGCCGTATCCGCCGACGCCGCCACAACCGAGCAGCAGTACAAAAAAATCCAGAAAAATTATCAGAAGTTCCTGAAGGACGAGGGGAAAAAAACCTATCGTCATTTTTGGCTGCGTTACATCGATAGATTTTTAGCGCTGCAAAAACGCCATCCCAAATCGACGAGGGCCGACGACTCCCTATACATGGCCGCAGGCGCCTACGTGAAGCTTCACGAGTATTCCTATCTGCAAGACGATCTAAAAAAGGCCGTGAAATATTACAACAGCCTGGCGGCGAAATATCCAAAGAGCAACCTGGCCGACGACGGTCTCGTGCATGCCGGGCAGGTTTTGGAAAAGCTCGGCGACAAAAAAGGCGCTTATGAGCGTTATGCCCTGTGTGTTTTAAAATTTCCCAAGGGGGATTTTACACCCAAAGCACGGGCGGGTAAAAAACGGCTTTCAAAATACGCTCCCAAGCCGATTCCCAAACCCAAACCCAAACCAGCGGCGACGCCGATGCCAACTCCAACGCCAATCGCTGAAAAGACTTCTGTGTCGCCGCCTCTTGCGACGCCCGCGCCTTCAGCCATCA
>Ga0307990_1003310_pt1 | contig 12373 bp, 7 predicted proteins | sample EllFjometagen129_FD_203168 | JGI IMG/M metagenome (GOLD analysis project Ga0307990, IMG submission 203168) | Marine microbial communities from Ellis Fjord, Antarctic Ocean - #129 | ecosystem: Environmental > Aquatic > Marine > Unclassified | place: Southern Ocean | collected 2014-10-08
GTTGACTGCTATTCTAAATGCTGCTTTAATTGCTTTCTCTCAACAACTTATGAAGGTGGTCTCCTAAGTTTCTTGTTTTTTGTGACAGAAGTTGAGAGAATAGCTACTAACGTAGCAGAGCCGCAACCAAACTTTCTTTAAGTGATATGCAATATTATATCATATTCTTTGAGGAGTTGTATGATAGTCATTACTGCGTTAGTCAACAACACTTCGTGTTGCATAGAATAAATTTATAAACAAGATTATTATGGGTATTTCGACTTTTGTGTGGGTAAGCCTTCCGAGGTCATGGACCTCGGCTACAGTAAATAGCTTTGAAGAGCTATAAAACTGTAGGGCGGGGGCCGTGACCCCGCCTCGCATCCTGCGAGAGGTTTTGCTGACCCACGAAAAAAAGGAAGAGCCGTTATTATAAAGATAATTGCAATACAACGAAGCAAAAAATCATGTAGATCATGTAGATCCTGTCAAAAAAATCTTTCGCAAACATGATGGGATTTAAGAAGAGAAGTACTAAAAGGAACAGTTCAAGGTTCCGGGTTCAAGGTTCAAGGTTTGTAAACAGCTTTTTCTCAGCCGGTTATGACTTCTGGTAGCATACCGTATTCGCGCACCCTTCGGGTGAAGACCCATGTTGTTATGAATACGTATCCGCCGCGGGCGATTTCGGCGGAATCAGGGGATTTTTCAACCTTGAACCTCTGAACCTTGAACGCTGAACCGCCGGATCTAGGATAAAGAAGAAGGGAGAATATATATGACACTCAAAAAAAAACAGCGGGTTGTTGTGGTCGGGGCAAGCCCCAAACCCGAACGCTACTCCAATCAGGCAGTGCGTTTGCTTGTTCAGCATGGCCACACAGTCGTGCCCATCAATCCTGCCGCAACATCAATCGCGGGTCTCCCGGTAGTACCCCGGCTGGAAGATCTCGATGGGCATATCGACACCGTTACGCTCTATGTTTCAGCGAAGCGATCATCGGCTTTGGAAGGCCCCATCACGCGTCTGCATCCCGACCGAGTGATCTTCAACCCGGGAGCAGAGAATGCAGCCCTCTGTGCAGTACTGGACGCGCAGGGCATTCATACTGAAGAAGCTTGTACGCTGGTGTTGCTCAACACCAACCAGTTCTAGGAAGCCCAATAAGCCAGGTGACGCTAGCTTCCTAGTTCGAGAGGGGACAGTGATTAAGAACAATATCTTTTACGCGACGTTCAACAAGAAACCGAGTTTCATGAATGCCAAGACAAAAATGCCTGCCAGATTCCGCGGAAAGGGTCTTGAAATTGAGCCGGAGAAAGCTGATCAGAAAGGAAATATCTGCTATTCCACAATACTTGATGAAAGTCAGGGGAAGGCAGTTGTGAAGAAAATCAGAAAACAGGGGTTTGAACTGGAATATAAAAAGATCTCCGTAATTTCAATAAAGGACGGACGCGTAACTATTAATCCCAATGATACACTTTTCGAAGAAGGATACGAATACATCGACATGAGTAAAATCGGAATTACCAAAGCATTCCCGAAGGAATGGCTTGAATACGATCCTGTGATGTCAATGAAGAAGTATTTCGAAAACTCAGTGAGTGAATGAACACGAATAGACACTAATGGAATACGAGAAAATGACCAAAACCTGGATTCAGACAATCATGATCTCCCTTCTGCTGGGAGCAGCAACAGTGAACGCAAAAGACTTTTACGCCAAAGACTTCGGCGCAAAAGGCGATGGCAAGACCTATGATGGTCCGGGTATCACCGCAGCCTTCAATGCGGCCAAGAAACAGGGGGGCAAGACCAAAGTCACGTTTGAGAAAAAAACTTATCTACTGGGGGACAACCCCAAGGCCTGGCACTACTTTGTGATGAACGATTTCAGAGATCTGACAATTGAAGGTAACGGTGCAACTCTAGTCTGCTCCGATAGTAATCTCGCCTTCCACTTCAATGGCGGAAAGAATATTACGGTGCGTGGACTGACCCTCGACGTAACCGCACCGCGCGTCACTCAGGGCGAGATCGTTGCCATAGACAAACGTGGAACTCTGGATGTAAGGGTTATGGAGGGCTATCCCGAGCCCCCGGTGGAAGCATTTATGAAGGCCAACAACCACAACGCCTGGGGCGGTGGCGGACGGCACATGATCATCTTTGAAAAGGGTGGCAAAGCGCGTAAAACAAAGATGCGTGACGATCATCTCAAACTCAGCAATATTAAAAAGATCTCCAAAGGGATATTTCGTTTTTTCGTCAAAAAGGATTACATGAAGACATTCCCGGGAGTGGCGGTCGGCAACTGGATCACCTATGGACACAATATGGTAAATCTGCCACGATCCGTGGTGGACACCAAATTCAAATCGGCAAGCATCTATGCTCAGATTGCTGCTGACAGAGTCGATAACATCACCTTTGAAAACATCAATATCTATGGTTCCCTCAATGGCGGTATCCGCGTCTCGGATATGCCCGGAGATGTCACTCTTAGAAAGGTTAACATCGTTCGTAAACCGGGAACCAGAAACCTGCTATCCACCTGTTCCGATGCGCTGCATCTGATGAATGTCCATGGTCGAATGGTCATCGAGAACTGCAAGGTTGAAGCACCCGGAGATGATTGTGTGAACCTGGGGGCACAGCGTGAGAATGTGGTTGCTGTGGATGCGACAGACAGGCGGATCGTGACCTTACGCAGCACCGACAACCGGTTTTACTACTACACCATCCAGAAAGGCGATCGCCTGCAGTTCATAGACAATGCTGGCAGGAAGGTGCTTGGAGTGCGACGGGTTGTTGCCGTCAAATTCAATCCGAAAAACCTTAGGAATCTCGTTACCCTGGATAAGGCGGTGTCGGGAATTGTTTCCGGTAAGACACAGGTGATGCATCTCGATCAGAATACCCAATCCACCGTGATCCGGAACAACGCCATAATCCCCTATATGCGAAACGGCCTGTTGACGCGTGCGCAAAACATGAGCATTGAGGACAATATTATCGACTGTTCGCATGGCGGGGTCCTTGGACTGAACCTGAGCTTTGCAGGTGGGCAGGACGATGCGCGACTGCGAAACGTGCGGGTCACCCGAAACACGTTCAACTGCCCGAGCAACTCAAGTATCGTCGCCTGGCACCCCCTCCAGGTTGAGGATGGATCCTCAGATACACGAAATATCGCCTTCATAGACAACCTTTTTGATACGCGAAAAGAGAAGGGCATCCGGATCAACGGGGTGGATGAACTGCGCTGGAAGGGAAACCGACTTAAGAAAGGCAATAATGGGTTGGACCTCAACTCACGATACATCTCCATATCCAACACAAAGATTATTGAATCAGGAAACTCAAAAGGAGAAAGATAGATGAAAAAGATTTTAATTGGGACACTGGCATTGATCACTATCTCCGTTTGGGCGGAAGACCCCGTCAAGCCAAAGGCTTCTAAAAGCAGGGCCAAGAAGCCAAACCTATTGGTCATCATGTGTGATGATTTGGGCTATGCAGACGTGAGTTTCAATGTTCAAAAAGGTGCAAAGGCGAAAATCTCGACACCAAACATCGACCGTATCGCCAAGGCCGGCGTGCGTTTTACCAGTGGCTACGTCGGCTACTCTGTCTGTGGACCAAGCCGGGCCGCCTTCATGACGGGCCGTTATGGCCAACGGTTTGGCTTCGAGCGAAATCCGCAATATCGAACGCAAGACCCCAACATGGGACTGCCCAAAGAGGAACGCACCTTCGGCGAGATGCTTAAACCGGTTGGCTACATATCAGGCGTAGTCGGTAAATGGCATCTTGGCGCGCACAAGAGCAACCATCCGCTCACTCGTGGGTTCGATTACTTCTACGGGCATCTCGGCGGTGGACATCAATACATGCCGAACATGTTGACCCTGAAAGATAGCCATGCAGCCAAAAACGAGAGCGAGAGTTACCGTACTTGGATACTCAAGAACCACACGGCGGTGCCGCCACGGAAATACTTGACCGAGGAGTTTTCAGAGGCTGCTGTCGAGTTCGTGACAGCCAACCAGAAGAAACCATTCTTCCTGTTTCTATCCTACAATGCCCCGCACAGCCCGTTGCAGGCCACAGAGAAGTATCTCAAGCGTTTCCCGAAATTGAGTGGCAAACGCAAGACCTACGCGGCGATGGTCAGTTGTGTTGACGACGGTGTCGGCGAACTTCTCAACAAGCTGGATGAGTTAAAGCTGACAGAGAACACCATAATCTTTTTCCTTTCGGACAACGGTGGGCCCGAGAAAAAGAACGGCTCTGATAACGGAGTCTTGCGCGGGGGCAAAGGCGATTCATGGGAAGGCGGATTCCGCGTTCCCTTCGCCGTACAATGGAAGGGCGTGATCCCTGCCGGGAAGACCTACGACAAGTCGGTCAGTTCGCTGGACATCATGGGAACCATCTCTGATCTGGCTGGCGTCAAAGCAGACCCCGAACGCCCGCTCGACGGGGTGAATCTGATCCCGTATCTGACGGGCAAGAACGACGGTACGCCGCATGAGGCCATTTACCTACGCAAGTTCGACGGCGGCAAATACACTGTCCGCAGCGGCGAATACAAACTGCACGTATCGAACAAGGGTGACGGGTCCCAACTCTACGACCTGGACAAAGATATCGGAGAGGCGAAGAACATTGCATCGCAACATCCCGACGAGGTCAAGAAGTTGGAAGCCTTGCGTGTCAAATGGGATTCGGAGCTGGTAGAACCCCGCTTCCTTGGCCTCGTACATACGCCGGAGTGGCAGGCAAAGATAAAGCGCCGAAAGGAAGCGGAGAAGCGGAAGAAAAAAAGGAGAAAGAGACAAAATGAATATACCTAGAGCAACATCCTGGTGGCCCCCGTTCTGTATTATTCTGGTTATGCAGGGACTTTGCATGACCAGTAGGGCTCAAGACAAGCCGCTTCGGCAGCCTCAGAGCAGGCCTAACGTCCTGTTCATCATGTGTGATGATCTCTAGGTGCCTTGCAACCTGTGATGGCGCAATCGGCAGCAACCGAATAAAGTCGACTGCTGTCGATATAAAAAACAAATTTAAGGAATAAAAAAAATGCCAAAAAAATTCATCCCTCGTTCATTGAGTTTCATCTTTCCCGCATTTTCTCTTTTTGCGAGTTTCGCAGCTTTTTCCCTTGATTGCGGAGCTGCTGCACGTACCTTCTACATCGACAGCAAGGCTGGTAACGATGCAAATGACGGCCAGGCGAAAGCAACTGCTTTTAAATCTCTAAAACAGGCCCATGCCTTAAAATTTCAGCCGGGAGACAGAATTCTTCTTAAAAGAGGATGTGAATTTACTGGCAAACTTGAACTGAACGGTGCCTCGGGCACAAAAGAATCCCCAATCGTCATAGATGCCTATGGAAAAGGGAATCTCCCTTTGATCGACAGCAAAGGATACATCGCGGCTGTCTATATACTCAATAGTAGTTTTATTGATGTCTCCAATCTTGAGATCATAAGTGACGGAGGAAAGATCGTTGACAAGAGGGCAAAAAAAGAGCGATTCGGACTTCTGGTTGAAGCCAATGGAGGTGACTCAAAAAATATCAATATAAGAAAACTTCAGGTTCATAATATATTTTCTAATGAATCCAAGCCTCATGAAGGAGCAAAATCAACAACTAATACGGGAATAGGCATAGGATGTTATATTTGTAAGGAAGGCGGAACTATGGAAAATCTTCTTGTGGAAGATTGTCAGATTAGTATGACCGGTTATCTGGGGTTACGGTTGAAGGGCACAAAGAATAATAAGCTCAAAAACTCAAAAATTCTCAATAATAAGACCTACAAGACAGGTGGCACCGGACTTCTCTTCAGCATATGTTCCGGTGTTCTTGTAAAAGGGAATGAGACAAATTTTTCGGGTTCGGATGCTGATCCGAGAATGCATGCTCGCGGCAGCGGTTCATGGACCTGGACCTGCGATAATATCCTCTATGAAAACAACAGGTTTTTGAATGCCAAAGGACGCGGAGATTCATGCGGGATTCACATTGACTTTAATTGCAGTGATATAGTAATTCAACGCTGCCTAAGCTACAATAATGCCGGTGGTTTTATTGAGATCCTCGGAAATAACAAGAATTGTTCCTATCGTTATAATATAAGTATCAATGACGGTTACAGGGAGAGAAGGAAAAACGGTGCAACTCAGGATGGAAAGGTTTTCTGGCTGAGTAGTTTCTGCGGAAAGAATGGTACGAAACAAGGCCCATACAACAGCTATATCTATAACAATACTATATTTGTCAAAAAGGAAATTCTTACCAAATTTTCAACCCCTGATACAGTGAAAGGTATACTGATTGTCAATAATATTTTCCATGTGCTTGGGCCTACCAAAAATGTTTCCGGAGACCAGCCCTGGAAGAAAAAGAAGAAAAAGGTAAAAGCTCCTCAAGAAATAGAAAATGTTGTTTTTAAGAATAATATCTATACAAAAGAGACAACTCTTCCCGCCGATTTCCTGCTTCAGGATCTTGAAAAGATCATTGCCGATCCCAAATATAAGAATCCCGGTGGAACCAAACCTGAAGATTATATTCCGACAAATGTTGATGTGATAAAAGATAAAGGTATTGAGATCGAAAAGTTACCAGAAGATGATATTGGACTGAAAGTCGGACTGAAAGTTGAGAAAGACTTCTTCGGTAATCCCATTAAAGGGAAGCCGGACATGGGTGCAATAGAAATTCCATAAAAATGGAATTTATTAAAAAGGGTCTTCCGTAGAATCTATGGGTCGATTGTTGTTGTTGTTGTCTGGTGTAGTCGCATCAGTAGCGCTTATGTCCATCTTTGAAAGTGAATCGGTTAAGTGTATCCGTTATGTGGCGGTTAAGTGTAAAAGTTATAGTGTTGCGGTGTATTGCCGGTTGTGGCAAATAAAGGGGGCGTGTTTACTATGTCCTTTGACCTTTTTTCGAGGCTATAATTATGGACTCGGAATTCAAAACAGGCATGGAGTATGGAGCATGGAGGATAAAAACTCAAAAAACCTTCTCAACCCACACAATAAAATCTATATATAACCGTTTTAATTATATACATTAGGACCAAAAAATTTGTTTTTGATTCAGTCTTTTTGGTTATTTTTTTTTGAAAATAATAAGATTTTTTATCAATAATCATTCCTTCTGTTGATTTATTTGCTGATACCGAGGGAGGGCGATGCCCAGGATTCGCCGGCGAATGATGTTTTCAGCGATACCTGGGTAGCGACCGACGCACTGGGCCGGACGCTGCCGAATGCGGAGGAGCTACCGGGTGTTCAACAGAAATATGTAGGGGTGTTTTATTTCCTCAAGTCCAGCTCGAATCCGTGTGCCTGTTAGGCATCATGGAGAAGAATCAAAATGACTATCAGAAAAATTAAAATGACTATCAGAAAAATTAAAATGACTATAAGTTTTACAAAATTCACCCTGGCGGTTGCATTGTTTACGGGCGCGCTATTGCCACTGTTTTCAAAACAGACTCCAGAAACTAGCACCATACCCAATTTTCTGGTAATACTGGTAGATGATCAGGGTTTTGATGATTTAGGCTATTACAATCCTACATACCTCAAAACACCAAATATCGACCAACTGGCTAAAGAGTCTATCCGTTTTACCGATTTCCACAACCAGCCGGTCTGTTCACCAACTAGAGCCTGTCTTTTAACAGGGCGTCACTTTTGGCGAACCGGTGTTACAATAACTCAGGGCGGGTGGGATTTTGTCAATTTAAACGAAAAACATATTTCAGATGTTCTTAAAGAAAATGGTTATATTAACGGAATGTGGGGAAAATGGCATACCGGTAAAATGGACGGATATCTCCCTTGGGATCGCGGATTTGATGAAGGGTACCAGGCCAAATTATACCAATACGAAAATAATACCGGAAGGTTAAACGATAAACCTGTAAGTCATAAGAAGTATTCAATGGAAGTAATTGCAGATTATGCCATTAACTTTATAGAGAAAAATAAAGATCGTCCGTTTTTTGCCTACCTTCCAATGCTTACCTGCCATGCCAAGTACGTCAAAATTGACCCTTACTTTGATAAATACAAGAAGATGGGAGTGTCTGATGTGATGGCCAAACTCTATGGTACGATTGAAATGATGGACCTAAACTTGGGAAGGGTTTTTCAAAAGGTTAAAGACCTTGGACTTGATGAAAATACAATCATCATGTATATGTCTGATAACGGACCTAATTTAACTAATGGAGATGAGCCCTTGTCGAAGGAAGACTGGACTATTCGCAATCCTTCACAAATGAGGGGTAATAAATCAACTACCTGGGATAATGGTGTAACCTCCCCCTGTTTCATCCGTTGGAAAGGGCACTTCAAACCAAGAGATGTTGATACACTCGCAGATGTCGTTGACATCTTCCCAACCATGCTCGATTTTGCAGGTATCAAGTATGAAAATAAAAAGAAACCTCTTGATGGTTTGAGTCTCCGGCCATTACTTGAGGAAATTAAATCAAAGTGGCCTAAACGCTTCACATTTTGTACTACACAGGAAGTTAAAATTAAAGACAAAGGAACCAAATGGAATCCCTTCCCGGATAACTATCGCAATCTTATTGAGTATGAAGATCAAAATATTGTAGTTAGAGATGGCAGGTTTAAACTGATAATGAACCCCAGGGCTAAAACAAAATTACCCTTTACTCCGGAACCGAAGCTCGTTAACAAGTTTGTATTAGTTGATACAGATAATGATCCCAAAGAGGAAACCAACGTCATTAACGAGCATCCCGAAGTTGTTAGGGAAATGAAGTCAGCCATGAAAAAGTGGTTTGACTCTGTTACAAAAGAAGAAAACTTTGGTGTGAGACCGGTGGCGCTTATCGGCCATAAAGGGAAAGACAGCTCTGTTGTTCTTGCCTATTGTCCTAACCGGATTGGTGGTAAGGTGGTCAATAAATCCCATGTACTCCAGAATTTTACTGCCAAGGGTGATTTTGCAGAGTACAAGCTTGATGTTGTAAAACCAGGTAAGTGGCACATTACACTAAATCATCAAACGCCCGAATTAACAGATCGTGAAATCATTGTTTCCATTGGTAAAACGAAAGTTATCATCAAAGTTAAAGATAAAAAAGCAATAGATGCTGGTACCTTTTCATTAACCAAAGGAAAACATATTCTCAGACTGGAAGGTGCTTCACGCGGTGGAGGTAAAGGAGTAATAATAAAGAAACTTAAGTCCATTTTATTTAAAAGAGGAAAATCAATATGAGAAATTTATTTAAAAAAAGGTCAGTAGCTTATGTTGTTTTTATGGTCTCTATTACATATATCAGTATGTTGGGATCTTATGTAATGGCTGACGATAATAGAAATATAAAAGGGAATTACTTTTACAATCCAACTGTGGATGATATTCCATATAAACCTTCCAGAAATTTACATGGTGCTGACTATGTTATACCAGACGATGATTGGAAAAAAGAAGCTGATAAAAGAATTGATAAATACCGAAAAGCAAATATAAAAATACTGATTAAAAACAAAGCAGGGTTTCCGTTAAAGAATGTAGCAGTTAGAGTCTCCTTAAAACGACATTACTTTAATTTTGGAGCTGTTGCTACTCCGGGTTTTGGAGCTGGGCCAAAAGGCGAATTAAAGAAGAAGTATTTTTTAAAGTATTTCAATGCCGGTGGTTTTGGAATGAGTCTAAAACCTACTCAGTGTCCTGAACAAGGTTGTGGTGATGGAAAGGCTTATAGGTTTAGAGATATTGCAGAAAAGGATATGATCTGGCTTAAGAAACACAACATCAAAGTACGAGGGCATGCACTTATATGGGATGGTGCAAAATTCTTACACGCCAACCTGAAAAAAATAAATACCGACTCCTCTCTTTCAGATGAAGAAAAAGGCAATGAACTTTTTAAAAGAGCAACGGCTCATTTTGACCATGCCATAAAAAAATGGGATGTCTTTTGTTGGGACGTCGCCAATGAACCACGTATGAATCACTTAATGGATGACTATTTACAAAACTGTGATACCTTTGTGCATTGGTTCAAATTAGCGGATAAATTGAGAAAAAAATATGGAAAGACGCCCAAACTCTATTATAACGAAAACCAAATACTCTCCTGTGCTAAGGTTGGTTCTTATGAGGATAACAGAGATATTTATAAGAAACGAATCCAAGACTTGCTTGATGCCAAGGCACCTATTGAGGGTATAGGATTTCAGTTTCGATTTAAAATGCCAATTTCCCCTGAAACTGTATACGAAAGATTACACGATTATGAAGAGTTTAATCTTCCTTTCCAGGCAACTGAGTTTGAACTTGTATCCAAGGGTAGACTTTTTGAGTGGGATGCTGCCTCCAGGAAAAAAATGATAGCTGAAATGATGACTTTATTTATGAGTCATCCTCTTTCAGATGGCTTTTGGCATTGGTCTTTTACTGACAATAATCCTTCGCTGAAAAACCAGAAGAAGAAACCTTATGCCTTATTCTCCTGGGATGGAAAACCGCGAGCAGAAATGGAACAGTGGATAAAAATGATGGAAGTAGACTTTAATACAAATGTACAATTGAAAACGGACGCCAAGGGATATATAAACTTAAGGGGGTTCAAAGGGATATATGAAGTTACTGTTGGTGGATCCAGTAAAGGTGCTTCAACTAAAAAAGTGGTAATTTCCTTAAAAGAAGATGTCAAAACCAGTATTACTTATTAATAAACCCTTTATTGTTAAGGAATAAATTATGAAAAGCCCATTCTCCATAAAGGTCAGGGTTGGAACTTCCGCGTTTGAAAACAGTATACAGAAGTAAAGAGAAAATAGAAATACATAGGGGTTTTATGAATCGATATATCAGAAAAGGCTGTTTTATAATCTTAATTCTTTTAGGGATAGGAGCGCTTTCGTTGAAAGCAGAGGATCTCAAATTGAATCTTGATATAGAGTCAGGGAATCATGTCCAGGTAAAATTGTTGAAGAATGGGAAATATCAAATTATCACAACAGGTGAAGATCCTTACATATATACAAAATCATTCAAACCTACATATGATCCCAAAAAAGAATACATTTTTTCGTTTGATTATTTATGTATCAAAGGGTTGTCAGGTATACAACTATTCTATGGTCCACCGATAAGTGCGAAAAATTCAGCAGAGGGTCCGGAGGTATTGTCGAGCGAAGGTTGGACAAGTTATTCTCTTAATATAAAAATCTGCCAGAATAAAAATAGTTGGCGAAAAGGTTATACACAATTCCGTATAGATTTTGGACGCAAAGCGGGAAGGACGATCCAGCTGCAGAATATAAAACTTCGAGTTCCCAATGCGGCAGAGAAAAAAGCTGCCATAGCCGGAAAAATGCAGGCCGTAAAGAAAATTCAGTTCGATGAAAAACTTAAAAATATGCTCGAATCAAATTATGATTCAATCATTGAACGGGTGGAAGCAGATAAAAAATTTATCAAGATAGCGATCCATGTCAGGGATATGCAAGTTAAACAAAAAAATAAATTTTTTCTGTGTGAAGTTCCGTTTTATCAATCACCTATCGGGAGAAAGGAATTTGTGTCGCAGATTGAAATTTTTCCGAAATTTGGGGAACAGAAATTGAAAATTGAACGATTCAGAGGGAATCATGACCGGGTATTTTCAAGCTGGATTATTATGGAAGAGGGAGTAGATAATCTGGTTCCTGACTCACATCAGAAATTTGTCGAAAATATTTCTCAGAAATGGAAACTCAAACGGGATAAGCCTAAGTCCAAGAAAGGTTGTACAGGGTTGCTTGGTGGTAACAAATTCCAGTATGATGATTACAAAGCTCTGGGAATCCATAATGCCACAAAAAACATAATGCTTCCGAATCTGATAGCAACAAAAAGGGAAAAGAATACCCTCCCTCATAAATTCAATGGAAAAATTTATCATATTCGCACGGCCAAAGTCGATGCACTTGATAAGGCTATGCAGGAGATGGATCAACTTGAGATAGTTGTTTCGGCCATCATTCTGATTTCTAAGAACACTCCTATGAGCCATCCCGACTGTGCACCACAGGGAATTTATGCTATGGCCAATGTTGTTGAAAAAGATGGTTGGAACATATATGCTGCCGGTTTGGATTTCCTGGCTCAACGCTATATGCGTCCTGACCGGAAATACGGTCGTATAACACACTGGATCCTTCATAATGAGGTGGATGCGGGTTGGGTATGGACTAATGCTGGGAATAAACCGTTGCACACATATATGGATCTGATGTACCGTTCTATGCGAACTGCGCAATCCGTGATCCGTCGGTATGGTTCTGCCGGACAGGTTCTTCTAAGCCTCACTCATCATTGGACGAAAA
>Ga0307990_1003311_pt1 | contig 12371 bp, 12 predicted proteins | sample EllFjometagen129_FD_203168 | JGI IMG/M metagenome (GOLD analysis project Ga0307990, IMG submission 203168) | Marine microbial communities from Ellis Fjord, Antarctic Ocean - #129 | ecosystem: Environmental > Aquatic > Marine > Unclassified | place: Southern Ocean | collected 2014-10-08
ATCTCAATCGCGTACATATCATCATCGGTAAGTTCGAATGTTTCCGTGAAAACCAGGACACCATCGACGCTGGCGTAGTTTAGGTTGTCAGGGTGAACATTGATGTTTGTGAGGGCAGAGCAGCCGTCGAACGCACAGTCACCGATTGTAGTGACGCTGTCAGGTATGGTGACGGAAATGAGGGATGTGCAATCGCCAAAGGCGTCTTCGCCGATGGATGTGACGCTGTCGGGAATGGTGACAGAGGTCAGGCCGCTACAGCCGAAGAAGGCGCATTTGCCGATGGATGTGACGCCGGCAGGGATGGGGATGGGGTAGTCGAAGAAAGTCCCTTCGTCGATTGTGGTGACGCTAGAAGGAATAGTGACAGATGTGAGGGCGGTGCAATAGTAGAAGGCATAGTCGCCGATGGATGTGACGCTATCGGGGATGGTGACGGAGGTGAGGGCGGAACAGTTTGGGCATTGGATCAGAACGGTGATTTTTTTGTCAAACAGGATACCATCAATACTGGCATAGCTTGGGTTGTCCGGGTGGACGTTGATGTTTGTGAGAGCGGAGCAGTCGGAGACAGCCCCTTCGCCGATTGTGGTGACACTGGCTGGAATGGTGACGGAAACGAGGGATATGCAGTTGCAGAAGGCGGATTCGCCGATGGATGTGACGCTGTTGCCGATAACGACGGAAGCGAGGGATGTGCAGTCGTGGAAGGCGGATTCACCGATGGATGTGACGCTGTCGGGGATAGCGACGGAGGTGAGAGCGGAGCAGCCAGAGAAGGCTTTGTTGCCGATGAAGTCTACGCCGTTACTGATGATGACAGAAGTTAGGGCGGTGCAGCCGGAGAAGGCCTGTAAGCCGATGTGAGTGGCATTGTCGGGGATGGTGACAGAGGTGAGGGATGAGCACCATAAGAAGGCTTCAGAGTCGATGGAGGTGATGCCGTCGGGGATGGTGATGGAAATCAGGCCAGAGCAGCCAGAAAACGTGCCGTCGCCAATTTTGGTAATGCTGTCGGGGATCGTGACGCTGGTCAGGCTGGTGCAGTTCACGAACGCCCCGTTGCCTATGGAGGTGATGTCAGTGGGGATGGTGATTGAAATCAGGCCGGAGCAGCCAGAAAACGTGCCGTCACCAATTTTGGTAATGCTGTCGGGGATCGTGACGCTGGTCAGGCTGGTGCAGTTCACGAACGCCTCGTTGCCTATGGAGGTGATGCCGTCGGGGATGGTGATGAAAATCAGGCCGGAGCAGCCAGAAAATGTGCCGTCGCCAATTTTGGTAATGCTGTCGGGGATCGTGACGCTGGTCAGGCTGGTGCAGTTCACGAACGCCCCGTTGCCTATGGAGGTGATGTTTGCGGGGATCGTGATTGCAGTCAGGCCGGTGCAATCGAAGAAGGCCCAGGTACGGATGGATGTGACACTGGAGGGGATATTATAGATGCCGGAAAATCCCTTTGGGCAATGGATTAGAACGGTACGCTTCTTGTTGAACAGGACACCGCCGATACTGGCGTAGTTTGGGTTGTCAGGATGGACGGTGATGTTTGTGAGGGATGTACAGCGACTGAAGACCCCATCGCCAATTGTGGTGACGCTGGCGGGAATGGTATAGGCTCTGGAGGAACCTGCGAGGCACTGGATCAGAATGGTGAGATCCTTGTTGAACAAGAAGCCGTCGACGCTGGCGTAGTTTGAGTTGTCAGGATGGACGGTGATATTTGTGAGGGCGGTGCAGCCATCGAAGGCACCGCGGTCGATGGAGGTGACGCTGTCAGGGATGAAGACGGAGGTTAGGGCTGTGCAGCCAGAGAAGGCTTTGTTGCCTATTGAGATAACGCCGTCGGGAATGGTATAGGCTTCGATGAATCCAGTGGGGCACTGGATTAGAACGGTGATTTTTTTGTCAAACAGGACGCCGTCGACGCTGGCATAGTTTGCGTTGTCTGGATGGACGTTGATGATTGTAAGGGCGGAGCAGCCGGAGAAGGCCATTTCGCCGATGGACGTTACGGTGGAGGGGATGGTGATTAAGGTGAGGGATGTACAGCCACGGAAGGCCCAATTATCGATGGAGGTGGTACCGTCGGGTATGACATAAGCTCCGGATAAATCTGCGGGGCATTTGGTCAATGTTTCATTGAGGGTAAGTTTATCTTTGAGTGTATTCATATAATTCAAATTTTACGCAGTGAATGCTCTTAAAGCAACACAAAAGGCTAGATAGATATAAACCTTTTCATTCTATGTCTCTAAAAATGAAAGGATTTGTGGGGCGTGTTTTTTATAAATCAACGTTTTTCAAATAGATCGGATTGCCTCCCTGGGAGGGGGTCGCCATTATGAAGGCGCATTTCAAGACAGTTAGGGCATAGGACCGGTTCCTCCTCGCCGGTGAGAATGACACAATCGATGGCATGGTGGGGCGAGACCCAGGTTCTCCTACGCGTGTAGTATGTGCGGCCCCTAATAAAATATTTTGCATTGTATCCTACATAGTGACAACCAGGGCAGATCACAGGTTGTCTTGGACCAGAAAAATCTTCCGCTGAAACCATTCCGGACATACCTGTGCAATCGTCATCACTACGGCACGGTGAAGGTGGTGAGTACCCATCAGGAGAAGCTATAACTTGCGGCTCCTCCTTTTTCTTGATCGATTGTTTAAGCGGTATTGTTGGAGGGATAGGTTGTTTTGAAGGAACTGGTTTCGGCTGGTAGTTTTCGATGGTTGTGCAGAATGATCCAATTTTAAGTCCACTAACGACACATTCAATTTGCACTGGAACTTTTTTTTGGTAGGTGTCTAGAAGAGCAGTGATTTTTTTCCAGTTTATCTGAAACTGCCCCCGACCGGTGACTTTAGCAGACAACCCGGCTATCATTCCATTACCGATAACTACAACACGATTTCGTGCGGCAGAAAAAGTAACCTGCATCTTTTCGCGTTTACGTTTCGGCAAACCTTTACTGACCTGGTTCAGCAGCATTAAAATATCCTTGGGTGTTGCAGTGAATTTCATTTTCAGTCCTCTTTATTACTTGTCCGAATAGTTTTAATACAAAAGCATACAAGAAACGAGCGGCGATTTTTTACGTACGAGTACATTTGCTTTGTTACGAAATGAATGTTCAACGACCTCGCAAATGTTCCTGTTCTTTTACCCATTCTCTATCAGAATCGGTAACTACTGGAGTAATATTTCCTTGTTCATCTTCGTACAGCGTAGTTATTGTACACAATGGATCGCTAGTAAGTTTCTGCGTTCCTTCCAAAAAATCACCATTCTTTATTATCATTTCCGGAGGAAGTTCTGATTCCAAGTTAGAGAACATATCCTCAAATAAATTCGAATTAGGATCTACAATGGCATTCAACAGTGTGACTTTTTTCTTTACAGACCCATCAGGAAAGCTAACTTGAAATCGTGCAGGAACCTCATACCGCTTAGCAGTTATATGATCAGTGCGTGCTAAAGCTTTCAATACACCGAGTTTGAACTCGTCATCCCCAGAAACGCAATAAACTTTTCCAGACAGGGCATAAACTAAGCCAGAATCAGCATCAAAAATCGCCCATAAATTAACTATTAATTCATTCATTGCGTTCCTTTTATTTAACATAAAACCTTGATATAAGGCAAATCTGCCCGACATCCGTATACTGAGCTGTAAAACAAACTCCGTATTGCAACTACATTGCTTATCATGTTGCAACTTAATTGCAACTTAATTGCAACTAAGCATCAAAACACCTAACTCATATCCTCATATATACCAGCAACTTGTGTCGTGATCTCGGTAATAAGCCAACACAAAAGTTGCTTTTATTACGTATAACAGCATGTCTCTCTTGCATCAACTTACGACGTACCAACGAGCAGCACTTGTCGCGCCTTCAACACATATACGCTCATCTGCTTTTAATTCCCGCAATAAGACTTGGATTTGACTTCTACTTAATCCAGGTAACACCTGATAAAACTCATCCATTTTACTACCAGTCTTTGTGTTTTCCCGAATTAGATTAACCGCATCTCATTATTTCCTTTTTATGGATTTAGCTTGGCGCGATAGAACCACGACCCCTATACGCCCGCGCCGCATAGGCCCGAGCTTGCATCTCACGCATCCCCAGCGCATCCTCATTGATACTGTTTCCTGTCTGTTCGTATTTAACTTCAACTAAATTCGGCATTACTCTTCTTCTCCATTCCATCACCGTGTTATGAAAGGCCTTAGTCTTATAATCTTTTATATTCAGATTGAGCTATTTGAGCCATTTATGAGCCATTTCAGACTTCATGTTCGGATGAGCCGTTTGGGCCGATAACGAGCCGTTTTTCGACCAACCGATAGTGTGCCGTTCGTCCTGAGCCGATAAGATTGATCAGTTTAAGCTTAACCATCTCATCCAGATCCCGCTTGGCGGTCGCTCGCGAAACATCGGTGAGCGTTTGGTATTCTGCATTTGCAATTTGAGTCTCCGCCTTGAGGAACTGGATGACTTTGACCTGCCGTTCATTCAACCCAAGATCGCCTAAAACTTTATCCGTCAACCAATCACGCCATATTGTCGTCACAAAGTGCGGTCCGTGCTGTTTGAAATCCGGTTCAGGTAACCCGGCTTCAAGGCAGTCGGCAATCATATCGGTTGTGCCAGTACCCGCCTTCTCAACATACTTAACTCGAAATAGCGGTTCGGCAATGAGAGGATTATGTGGAAGTGGGCCATGCGGTTCACGCAGAAGCTCAGGAGTCAATCCCGACGGCAGTTCACCGGGATTCCAAACCTCAATTCGATCGGCAAAAACAATCACCTGAACAAAACCGGCATGACGATAATTTCGGTGAGCCACCGCATTGACAACCGCTTCAGCTATAACCGAACGCGGAACCTCAAAATCTCCTGAAGCCTGAGTTGATGCCTTACGGGTTCCCACTGGCCTATCCAGCTTGCCCAGAACAAACTCAACCGCCAGATCAATCACCTCAAATAAACGTCCCTCATAGGGTTGTTGCGATAGAATCGGCTTTCGTTTTTCCGTACCCGCAAAATGGAGACAATGAACCTGAATATTGTTGAAAAAGCGCCGCGGCTCCTTGCCAAACAGTAACACAGCGGCATTCGTCGGCATCCCATCCCGCAACAGGTTAAAGTTCTGCAGAACCGCTTTCGGAGCGCGTGAGCCTTTTAGAGTGAGTCGCCCCTTGGACTCAGCGGTCTCCACAAAGTCAGTTACAAGATCGTTGTCTATATCCTTTAACATCGCCCCAGAGCACAGACTGCCATCAAAGGGTAAAGTATGCAGCAACCCTCTCATTTCCATACTGGCAACCAGACTGGCATAAACCTCCCGCAATAAACCGGAGCTATCTATAAATCGGCGACGAGTCAACTGACCACCGGCCTTCCGGATCAACTTAAGCATATCGGGATCACGAGCTTTATCATCTTCGCCTTTCACAAACAGCAGACGTTCGCGACTGGTGTTAGTGGCACAGACAAATTCCAGCTCAGTCGGCGACAACCCATTCTCATTTTTCCAGCCATATTCGTTCCCTAAAATAGCGAGATAGATATCGCAGGACTCCACCTCAGACAAATAAACATCATCCGGAGCACGGTCAACGGCAGGCAGATCCTCAAAAAGAAATACTCGCTCAGCAAAACGACTCAGCAACGGATCATTCAGAATGAAATCCTTCACCATCCGCCGTTCTTCAGCCAGCTCCTTCTGAACTGAACTCACAAATATACGCAACTTTTTCATTTAAGTCCCTTTTTCGATCACTCTTTAAAAAACTTTAACCACAACTGGTACTGCGCACGACCGTAACTGATTACCACAAAATTTGCTATTTTTTATTTTTAGGTCTGCGCCGAAGCGCCCGCATGTTATCGCCCAATTATTCTATTTAAATCACTCTCCGGTGAAATGTAGGGAACATACAATTCATCCGCGAGTTGGGCAACGAGCTGATTTCGTTCAAATGTGGTTTGTTTGTCGGCACGTTTTTCTTTGAATGGGGATATGATCAGCATGCGTCCGTCATCTAAAGCTGATTGCCATTCTTTCAAGATGCGCATGTGGTCTAATTCGCGTGCGGGGCAGAGAATGATATTGGCTTTACCGGCAAGCAGTAATTTAAAGCACTCTTTTTCCACAGGCGAATGAAACCCGCTGATAATGGTTGCCTCTGGATCAGCTGCCCATTTTTTAAACTTGTCGTATGCCTCAAGGATTTTGATGGCAGGGCATTTGCGGGAACAGAAGAGGCCGATCTTTGTCTTCTTCAGCAATGCGGTATTGCCAAGAGCGGCAATCTGCTTATCTTCACATTGAATTGTTGATGATTTCATAGCTTACCCGCCTTGCATTTTGATAATGACTATCTATCACGCAATCTTCTTTCCAGAATCCGCTTCCATCGGCGGGGTTCTGCATGTAAATTCATTACAGAAACGATTAACAGACGTTCCTTTTGCTTGTGGTACACAACACCATATGGGAAGCGATTAGTCTGACACCGTCTTAGTCTGCGGGAAAAGACCGGCCACGCATGAGGAAACATAATAATCCGTTGCACCGACCTTTTAAACTCATCAAGAAATTCATAGCCCAGATTGGTCTGTACTGAATTGTAATATTCAACGACATCAGATAACTCGAAACCGGCAGCTTCTAAAATCTCTATATCGTACATTAGCGAGAGGATTCTATTTGGCCCAATACTTCACGTAACGGAACGGATTTCATTTCCCCGGATTCATATGCCGATAATCTGTCCTCTGACTCAGCAACCCACATTGCATCTATCCGCTCCCTCTCTTCTTTTGAATCAAGGGAATAGAAAAGATGCTCAATAAGCTCAATTCTTTCAAGCGGAGAAAGTTTTTCCGCCTCTTGACGGATCTTTAATACCTGTGCACTCATACGTATAATTATACAGTCATCACCAGCTACCCGTCCATACTAAACATTCGCACAAAAAACCTTTATGATATGCGAGAGATAAATACCCAACGAAACAATGATAAATTCATTGATTTGACAATATCACCGGCCAATACAGCATATGTTTTTTGTTCCATAATAAACTCCTGTCGTATCTAAAATATCAACCCCTAATTTGTTGGAACTTTTTACGTAGCTCCGTAATAATTTCAGATTTATCTGATTCAAGGATACTATGAATACTCTCCGTTGCCGACACAATAATACTACAAACATTGAGTTTTTCGCGCAGCTTTTGGGATCGAGGATTGATGTATTTGTGCGGCGAAAACGAGAGTACATTTTGCAATTATCACATGGAAGGCATGGTGTAAAAAGAGGCAATGTCCAATGTCGAAACACGACCCCTATGCCCTACTCGATTTTGATCTCTTCAGTCTTGCGGAGTTCCATGGTTGACATAGTTCCCTTGGTCTCAGCGACAAAGTAGACGTGTTTTACTGTACCCTCTTTAAAAGAGATGGCCCAGTCGGGGTTGTAGTTGCCAACCGGGGTCGGGATTGAGAACCCTTTGGGCAGTTTTGCATAGACGACAACCTCGGAACTTACATCAAGCTCTTTGACAAAGGAACGCTCTATCCCGGAGTCTGTAATTACATAATCATAAATGTGGCGTTTCAGAGGATCGCCCGCCTTGGTGAAGTCTTGCTTAACCTGACCATCGGTAAAAATGTTTGACCCGAAGGTTTCCGAGAGAGTGTCATAGCTCAAGTGTTCTATGATGCAGGTTGCCTTCTGTTCGGTTATTAACTGCACGGCCTTTGAAATAAAACCTTCCGGATTAGTTTTGAACTGAGCAAATACGGCTTTTTCTATCTGGGAAAGTATCTTTGTTACGGTCCGCCGAGTCAACTGAACACTCTCAGCAATCTTACCTATTAGATCATATTTCACTGCCGAGTGAATGGAGCTGGTGCTATAGCCAGTCTCGCTCTCGTTAACAGTAAATCCTTCACCGGATTTAATCTGCTCATAGCTTATGTCTTTAAGTTGTTCGCCACGCTCTATTATGTATTGAAGCGGGGCAACTTCTAGTTTATGGTTCAGTTCATTAATACATTTCTTAACAAGCTCAGAACTGTCAAAATCAACACTGTAGACCGCCTTGTGATTTATACGATTCCATAGTTCCTTGAATTCCTTTTTTTCGAAATTCTTATTCAGAGGATTGACTTTTCCACGGCCATTACCAATCTGAGGCATCTTAGCATCGCTGTAAACGCTGTTAATGAGCTGAACAACCTGCTCTTTGTAAGGTTTCAGTTCCTCAGGAAGTTCAGCAAGCGCTCCATTCTTTTCCGCATCTATATACTGGTTGGTGATATGATCATCAAGGTCAGTATAATCGTTTTTGACCAGATACCTGCAAATCTGTTTGGCCATTTGCTGAGTGACTTCAACCTGGCCGGTTTCGGTTAGAAGGACTTTACCGGTGAAATAATTAACATTGGCCTCACGAGGTCTTTCGGAGAGTGCCTCGCTGATATCTTTCTGCAACGCGGTAACAAAATCCTTATAACTCTCACTGGCCACAACGGTCAACACATTGGTTTCGTGAACGGTTGCTGGATCGTCCTGTCGCTCTCCCTGCTGGTTAACCGCTATTCGCAGCCCACGCCCGACTTCCTGACGACGGGATACCGTGTTATCGCTATGCTTCAGAGTACATATTGTAAAAACATTAGGATTGTCCCAGCCCTCACGCAGGGCAGAGTGCGAAAAGATAAAGCGCGTAGGCTCCTCAAAGGAGAGTAGCCGCTCTTTGTCTTTCAGAATTAGGTCGTAGGCATCGACATCATCGGTCTCTGTTGATCTTTTTCCTGTGGAGGGATCAACCATCTGCTTACTTTTCTTATCAATTGAAAAATATCCATTGTGTGTTTCAGGAGTGGAGATTCCACTGAGATATTTTTTATATGCTTCAGGCAGGAACAGATCCTGATGAAGCTCATTAAGGCAGTTCTGATACTCCTCTTCGAAAACCTTGGCATACTCTCCGCCCTCATCTTCTCCAGCATCGCTATAAACCCGATATTTGGAAACCTTATCGATAAAGAAAAGTGATAGTGTTTTGATATTCTGCCCAAACAACACTTTTTCTTTATCAAAATGCGCACGAATAGCCTCCCGTATCTGAATACGTCTCAGGGCAGCCTCATTAACATCGCCAGTGGCCTCACCTGCCTGTAAAGAATGACCGTTTGTAAACTCTACGGTGTCGTTTACAGCATTGATCTCCGATATCACAAAATCCTTATACTGGTCCAGCCCACCTGAGGTCATAGAGATTATCTCCTTTACCCAGCCTACGAGTCACACGCTTGATGCCGCTATTCTGCTTAATCTCCATCTCTATCCGGACGACCGGTGCCTGTTTGGAAATCTCAACCGATTCAAGATAGAGATATGCATTTGTTCCCGGTAGACCCTTAACAGAAATTCCCCGCACTTCGATCTTTTTTACCAGCTTCTGGTTATATGCATCCAGGGCATCCAGGCGATGCACTTTGTTATGCTGCTTTTTATGAGTGGCGGAATATCGCAGAATCATCAGGGCATTGAACTCACTGAACGAATCAAGGGTTTTCTTACCCTCCATCTTCTGGGGTTCATCCAGTATCATAATCGGGTGGTTAGCTTTTATCACATCAATCGGGCGGCGGCTCTGAAAATCATCCAACTCATCATAGATACGCCGGTTATCCTTTCCACGCGCATTAAATGCCTGCACATTAATCACCATGATGTTAACACCAGCATCAGAAGAGAAGCTTTCAAGATTGTGTAGCTGCTTGGAGTTATATATGAAGAACTTGGCCTTCTTGTGATACTGCTCAAGAAAGTGCTCCGCTGTTATCTCCAAAGACTTATAAATGCCCTCCCTGATAGCAATACTGGGAACAACGATAATGAACTTGTTCCAGCCGTAGCGTTCGTTCATCTCAAACATCGTTTTAATGTAGCAATAGGTCTTACCTGTACCAGTCTCCATCTCAACATCAAGATTTATTGGCGAAATTTTGCTCTTAACCACAGAATCAGACAAGGGAAGATTCTGCCGCAACTGCACATCCCGGATGTTTTCCAGAATCTGGTCTTCATTTAGAACAATGTCCGCATTCCTGAACCCATCATCATCCATAAGCTTAGTCTGATATGCACCTTGCGCATTCTTCTTTTCCCGTCCTGGATCAATCCGATAAGTGACGCCGGATTCACAGGGTTGCCCCGTAAAGCAATCTACAACCGCATCTACAGCTAGAGATTGGTAGGCTTGTTTTTTAAATTTAAGTTTCATCAGAGTCCTCTAGTTTTAAGCATTGAGCACACAGAAAACGTGGAAGGAGCAATGCTGAACCACGAAAAACACAAAAAACCTCTTCCCTTTTCACAAAACAAGGTTGTGGACGCCAAATACAGGAATACCATCCACAAAACCGTTTGTGAATATTCTGCAAGCCACAAATGCATTTGTGTATCGCAGAGCACAATATACGATACACAAGAAGATTAATGAATGACGCACGATACACAAAACAAATCATAGGACATTTTTTCCTTCAGCAATATTTATGAGCTCGGAAAAGCATAAAACAGCAGGCCGACGGCCACTACCCGGTCGCAATTCCCGTAAAATGCCTGTTGTCTTCAACTGTCGCAGTAATCCCATAGCTGTAGGCTTATGAATACCAGATATGAGGGTCGGGCCACGATAAAACATTGTTATTTAAATACTTAACAACACCTCGACATCCAAACACTCTATTAGCGCAAAATTCAGTTGAATTTATCCAAAGTAGTACAAGCATCCTGCTTGTTCACAAAGAACTCAGGCTGGAAGCCTGTTCTCCATTTCAACCCCAACCGAATTTTATGCTAATAACAAATACCATTTCTGGAGCTCCTTTTCCGGATCAAAAATCAAATATAGGCAACTGGGTCTTCTTTAACAAACCACTTATTATCCTTAAAACATACCCAAAAATCGCTTCTACGACCCTCTTTCCTCTTAGCACAAAATCCGGTTGGATTCACTGAATGTAACCCGTTCGCGTCGCGAGCGCGGTTCCGAGCGTAAAAGCACTGTCCGCTTTGAAACCCCACCCCCATTCGTACTTACAACCCCAACCCGCAGTTGCGGCGCAACTGGGCTACATGTAAACAGCTCCATACCTGCGCACATTTGACGCATCCAAACGGATTTTGCGCTAATAGCATTTTCCTATTAGCGCAAAATCCGGTTGGATTTGAAACTATCTGACAGCCCTTTCAATCATTGCGACAAATTTCTCTGGGTAGTCTTTCATAGCGATAAGCGGCTTTAATTCACTCGGGATTTGCCCTGGAGAGTTTCGCGCTTTCTGTAATTCTTCACGCAAAGTTTCGATATCTATATCAGCGAAGACTTCCTCAATAGATGCTTTCCCATTAAGCAGGATCTTCATATACGAAGGATTATTCAGATTTCTAACCAATGGGGTTTCAGCAAGTATTGTGCAAAGCATACGGCGGGATGATGCATTTCCGGTTTTGCGTCGGTTGACACGCTTGAGGGAACGAAAGAACTGTTCGAGGATATTGTTGGTGCGCTGGGGCTGAATTTGGATTGGTCCAGAAGTCGCTTGGACAGTTATAGGATCGGCAAAAAGTTTCTCCCAGTATTTATCAATCTGCTTAACCATATTCCGGGAGTCTTTGTTTTGACCATAGTCCTTTTGCTTTGTCAGCCAAATCCGGAACTTTTTAACCCGCACTTCGATGGCCTTTATTTTGTAGTCCGCCCCAGTATCATTAAGTCCGTTACGGCTGGACTGGGGGGCTATACGCATCGCTTTACGCAGTTTGTCGAAGACGAGTATTTTTTCTTCGATTGACTCTACTGCCTTCCATAGAATTTTGTCATCCATAATTGATTTCAAAGCAATACGGATTTTGCCGTAAGGGCTGTTGTCTCGCCACTGACCGCGTAAATAAGTTTCCTGGATGAATCCGATGTGATAATACAAACTCCTGAGTCTATTTGCAAAAGTCAGATGCGAACGATCAAAAGGAAAACCATATCCATTGCCTGTCTTTTTTCCTTTCAGTGCCCATTGGATCAATGTGTAGCCGCCGATAGCGGGTACGGATTTCAATACCTCAATTGGCAGGGCTGCATTTTCTATACCTGCCGCAAGTGCTTTAAGCAGCGATGCGTCCCCTTTAAAATTTTGTTTGAGCTGTTTTGCCCGGTAGTGCAACGCACTGCTGACACCGTGCTTTTTAAGGCGGTTACGAATGATCTGGTATTCAGTCCCGAGATAATCCTTACCGATATCTCGGAGAAAATGAAAATGACAGATAAAGTCCG
>Ga0307990_1003312_pt1 | contig 12367 bp, 18 predicted proteins | sample EllFjometagen129_FD_203168 | JGI IMG/M metagenome (GOLD analysis project Ga0307990, IMG submission 203168) | Marine microbial communities from Ellis Fjord, Antarctic Ocean - #129 | ecosystem: Environmental > Aquatic > Marine > Unclassified | place: Southern Ocean | collected 2014-10-08
TATTGGAGATTACATGCATAAGATATACAAACCTGAAGCACATTTAAAGAAGAAGGTTAAACTGTTTAAAGAAAAATTAGATAAATACACTTTAGACTTAGCTGAACATTTTAATAAACTAGATAAGGGATTAAGGTCAGTGATACCAGGATGTATAGAGGCAGCAAGAGTTACAGTGGGGTGTTTATAATGTTAAAAGAAATGTTAAAAGATATAGAAGACCATACTCCTGAAGAAGGATATGCTGTTGTAGGTATTGATGATTTTGATATACCAGGTGAACAATTATTTTTAATTGAATCATTTGATAACTTAAAAGATGCAGAAGCATTTGCTAAATCTCGTTCTGATGAAGTCTATGTTTATGGTGGGAAAGAAGAAGTTAAATCAATGTTAAAAGCAGTTCAGTATAGCATCGGTGACCAAGTTAAAGTAATGAGTTCAGGTAATAGCCATGCAGGTGAAACTGGGAACATTCGTAAAATCATGAATAATGGTAATGAAGATTATTACTTAATTGATTTTGCATCTGGTAATGATGTATATTTCAGTGAAGAGCTTAAAATGATTAAGGCCGCAGTAGTAATCCCTGCTAAGGCTGAGAAGTATGAAAATGAGTTTGAAGAGAAGTTAGACCAACAACTCAAACAAAAAGCAAAAGAGATTAGTGCAGCATTAGATTTATATGGTAACAGTAACTTAGACCAAATACAATGAACCCAGAACTAAAAGGTATGATTGAAGATTTGACTAACAAGTTTATTAAGTTATTAAATCTGAACAGTATAAATGATTTGGTATTAGATAGTGTTAGAAAGCATTATAATATTGGTCTTGAGGAAGCAGAGGTCAAATTTGATATGAATTTCATGGAATCTCCTGAAAGGATAAGGATGTTAGAGACATACACGTTTGAAAATATAAAGGGTATGAATGACGATATGGCTGAGAGACTAAGGCAAGAAATCCAAAGAGGTGTTATGAACCTGGAAAGTGTTAATAAGGTCCAGGAACGTGTTGAGAAGGTTATGGACATTGGACGTGACCGAGCAAGAATGATTGCAAGGACTGAAATGAACCGAGCAGAGAACATGGGTCATATTGATGCAGCAAGACAATCAGGATTAAAATTAATGAAGCAATGGGATGCTCACTTAGACACCCGTACAAGTTCAGTATGTAGAGATTTAGATGGAGTTAAAATCCCTTTAGATGCAAAGTTTCGTTGGAAGGGACAAGAGTTTGATACCCCTCCTGCACATCCAAATTGTAGAAGTGTTTTAATATTCATACAAGAGGATGATGATGAAGAAACAAAGTCAATGGGTAATGTAAAAGTTGAGACTAAAGTTCCATCTATTGAAGAGAAGTTAATTTACATGCAAGAAGTGTTAGGGTTTACTATTAAGGAGACTAAAAAATGATAATTGAATTACAATGGTTAGAGTTTCAGACATTTTTGTTAAAGAGACAGATATGAGTTGGACATACACCTAAAAATTGAAATGATTTAAAAAGATTAAAATCAGGAGAATACTAAAATGAAAGAAAAACCTCAATTTAAGTTCTTAACGAACACTATGAAGTACGAAGAATTAGGTACTAAAAGTGGTAAAAAGTATTATGTTACTGGATATATTTCAACTGATGAAGTAGACCGAGCTAATGAGATTGTGACTAAGGGTTGCATGGAAAGTATGCTTACTCAAATCAAAGCAGGTAATGTGAAACTTGATGTTGAGCATTCCACGTTTACTGGAGAGAATGATATTCCAGTAGGTAAGATTCTTGATGCTGACATTGATGCAACTGGTCTATGGGTCAAAGCAGAAATAAACAGACATCATATAAAATTCAAGTCAATATGGAACAGTGTTCAAGAAGGATTCTTAGACGCATTCAGTATTGCATATAATGTTCTTGATTATGCTAATGAAGTCATTAACGGTTCAAATGTTACTTTATTAAAAGGTATTGAGCTATTAAATGTCGCTATAACTGGTAATCCAGTCAATAGGGGAGCCAGAATGACAGAAAGCTTTTACAAAAGTTCAGCATACATGAAAAACATTGAAGGTGACAAAATGACAGAAGAAATAAAAGAAGATGTTCAAGAGACTACTGATGAAATCAAAGAAACAGTTGAAGAACCAGTAGTTGAAGAAGTGAAAGAAGAGGCACCAGTTGTTGAAGAGGCAGCTGAAGTACCAAAGGAAGAAGTTAAGGAAGAAGTTCCTGAAGTTAGTCCAATGGAACAAATTAAATCTCTATCAAAAGAAAATGTTCAGTTAAAAGCAAAACTTGAATTATTAGGTACTAAGATGGATAAGTTTGAAAAAGCTTTGAAGAAACCAATTTTAAAAGGATTAGCTAACACTGAGAAAAAAGCAGAAGTTAAAGAAATCAAAAGTATGATGTCTTTAATTAATTAATGAGGTAATAAAATAAAATGGCAAACACAAAATCAATCGGAGATGGTTTCGATTCAACTGGCGTTTACGCACTAAGTTTTGGTTCAATGCCACATGGTACTGTTTACGCAGACCCAAGTGGAATGAAAGGAATCGGCGAAGTCGATAACAGAGCAAATCTTAAAAGTGCATTCTCTAGTGGAATGGCATCATTAAAAGCACAAGGAGTTACATCAGGCGGAGCAGGTACAGCAGGTTATGCTATGGTTCCAGTTTATGTAGACCCTAAGATTATTGATACAACTAGAAAGTATACTCCTATCATTGAGTTAGTACCAAGAGTAACTAACCAAGGTATGTATGCAGACTATAACATCATCACTGGAAAAGGCGGAGCTTCTACTCAATTAGAAGATGCAGCTTTAAGTGAAACTAATACTACATATGATAGACAATCCACTGCAATCAAGTTCTTGTACGCAGTAGGAAGAGTAACAGGTCCTTCAATTGCAGCACAGCCAAGTTATATCTTAGCTGGTATGAACCCAGGTTCAGGTGCAACAGGTCCTTTCCAAGACCAAGGCTCACCAAATAGTATGCAACAGGAAGTTCTTGTTAAGACTAGAGAGATGAGAGAATTACAAGAGAATTTAATCGTAAATGGTAATGCAGGTTCAACTGCATCTGAGTATTCTGGAATCGTTACATTAATGGGTTCAGTAAACACAGTAGCAAAAGGCGGAGAAGCTTTAGGATTAGATGACATCAATACAGCAGTTCAGTATGCTTTCGACGATGGTGGAAGACCAAACTTAGCTTTATGCTCAAGTGCAGTTTACACTGACTTACTTAGTTTACTAACTCAAAAGATTGGATATTTAAAAGCAGAAGCACAAGTTTTCTGGGGATTCACAACTATCGTATTACACACTATGGTAGGAAGTATTCCAGTTGTACCAAGCATGTTTATGACTAACACTTCATCCAGCAAAGCAATCTATTTCTTAGATATGAGCGTTGTTGAAATGAGAGTATTACAAGACATGATGTATGAAGAACTTGCAAAAACTAATGACAGTAGAAAATTCATGTTAAAGATATATGAAACTTTCTTAATCAAGAACACTGGTTTTTGTGCTTCAGTAACTGGAATCCTTTAAACGATTCCTTTTATTATTTTTTTTAATGAGGTACATACAAAATGACAAACGAAAATGTAAGTGTAAAGAGACTCAACCCTATCGGTGGAGTTACAAATGGCGGCTGGAAACTTGGTTATATTGAATCAGGTGCAAAGGCAGCAGCAGATGACACTTGGACAGTGACTAACGCTAAAGCAATTAAGTTAGCTTGGCCTACATTAGATGCAACTGGAGCTTCAGAGCTTCATACAATTGCAACAAACGTAATCACTCTCGCAGGTGCAACAGGAACACCTTGTAGTGCATTAGTACTATACAGGTAAACGAGGTAAATAAAAAATGGCAGCAATACTTTTAGCAGATTGTACTTATACAATCGACCCACAAGTAGGTTTCAACATCTTTTCTATTGTTACTCCTGCAACTGCAGATGACGCAGACACTATTGATGTAAGTGCATTAATTGATGGCTCAAAAATCGCAAGTGCAAGATGTACAGCAGCAACTGATGGAAATCTTCCAGTAGCAACTATCACAGAAGCAGGAGTAGTTACTATTCCAGGTTCAACTGATAATGAAGCTAGAACAATTTATATTTTAGGAAAGCTTTAAGCTTTCTCTTTTTTAATTTATGGTACATACAACACAGAGTATTGGAGGACACAAGAAAATGACAGAAGACCCGAATTATATTATATGTAAAGATAAAAAAGGTAGAGCTTATATTAAAATTATAGAAGAAAAGAAAGAACCCGAAATGAAAACTAAATCTTTCACATCATCTAAAAAGAAACCAGCTACTAAATCAAAGAAATTCAATTCATTATATCAAAGAAAAGAGGACTAAAAAATGTATTGCACAGCAGATGAAGTTTACGCAACAGCAGGAATGACTAGTACTGAAGTCCCTGAAGCAAGTGTTAATCAGTTAATATTAGGTTCAGAGGCACAAGTTGATAGGATTACTAATACTACTTACTGGAACCCAGAAGATAGTGGTACGGCTGATGCAGGTGGAGCAGATAACGAATTAGAAGATGCTACTAAAACTTGGACTACTGATGCATACAACACTAACACTTATTGTTGGATTACAGGTGGAACTGGTGAAGGCCAGATTAAGAAAATCTCTGATACAGGAGCAACAACTCTAACATTAGATTCAGATTGGACTACAAACCCAGATGCAACATCAACTTATAAAATACTTTATACAGCTCAAAACCCTTATATTGATGAAGAGCTAAGAGATGGAGACAACACAGATAGTATTTTTCTAAACAAGTACCCCCTTGTACTCTTAGAATCCGCAGAAAGTAACTCTGTCTCTATAACCACAGCTAATATTTATCAGTATAAGGATTCTGGGAAATTATTATTAAGTACAAATAAACAACCAGAAGTATACTTTTGGACAGCAGTATATCCACAAGCAAATGTATTCTCTTATTGGTGGGGCAAATATGATATGCCTTACTTTGTAAAAAGATACGTGATAGTCTGTGCAGCATTAATGACATTGATGACACAAGCAGGTGGAACTCATAACATTCCAAGCACATACTCACTCCCTGAAGGAAGTTTGACAATTGGTCAGGCCTATATAAATATCAAAGGAGCATGGGATATGTTGAATAAAGAGAAAGTAATATTAGAAAAATCATTAGTAAGATACACATCTTTTGCATAGTCCTCGGGACTCACCTCTTTTGCCCCTTTACCCTTCATTGGGTACTGGGGTTAAGGAAACTCTAAGCGGAGTATAAACAAGACTAGGAGGTCAAAAATGGCATTAAATTTAAGTGGAGGAGTATTAGCATACGAAAGAATGCTGGACAATTTCGGTAAAGTAGTTTCATATACTCCTGTAACTAAAACAACTTCTAATATAACTGGTGAAGAAAGTCTTTCAGATGGCACTCCTGGCAATGTTACACTCACATTTTATAAACGAGATGAAAAATACTCACAAGAGATTCAAGGTTTAATGGATAATGCAGATGCAGTAGTATTAGCAAAGAACGCATTAACTTTAGAGAAGGATTCAAAAATCACATATCAAGGTGAAGTTTATAGGATTGACAATGTATTGACTAGGAGGCTAGGAACAAACGTGTTTTACAAATATGCACAATGTTTCTTAATTGAATGAAGACAGGAACAGTATCAGCTAAAACTTGGGAATTTAAATGGAATCAGTTTAAAGTAGGTCTAGCTAACGACTTAAGAACATTCCTTGCTCAAGCTGCACCTGTGGACACTGGAGCATTAAAAGCTTCAATTAAGTATAGGGTCACTGGGAAAACTATTGAAATCTATATGAAAGACTATGCAATGTATGTTGAGTTTGGAACTCCTCCTCATATAATCAGACCTAAGAATGGGAAAGCCTTAGCATGGGGGAAAACATTAGGACAAACTAAATCAGGGAAACCTATTAAAGAATTTGTTGCTAAAGTGGTTCATCATCCTGGAACAAGACCTCAACCTTTCATCCGAAACACATTCAGGAATCATTTTGCAAGACTAGTAAGACTAAATTTGAAGAGGGCATTCACATAAAATGGCATACTTAGATATAAAACAAATCAAACAAGAACTTGTAGTTTTTGTTAGGAATCAAGATATATTTACTACAACCCAAAGAGCTGTAACAACTACCTCTGCAACTGGAACATTCTCAGCTGATTCAGATTTAGTTATAGATGTAACAAATATCAAAAATATTAGAAGTGTTACAGTAGGAGGAGTCTTACTAAGCTTTGGTTCAGATTACCAAGTAGATTATATGTACCTTGACACTACAATTAAATGTAAAATCACATTCACAGTTGCACAGACTGGAGCTTATACAATCCCATATGATTATGGTGCAGATAAGATATTTCCAGATTTCCCAAAGACAAAATTAAGCATCTCAAGTTTCCCAAGAATTGCAGTTGATATTATCAGCATGCAAACATCACCAGGTGGATTCGGGAATGTTTATCAAAGCATCTTCACGTTCACAGTAGTCGTATATGACAAGACTATTTCAGACCTTACGGATTACATTACTAAGATAAGAACTGTCTTCATAGAGAACAGGACATCGTTCTATTACATGAATAGCTTAGTAAATCCTTTATCTCTTGGTCCACTCATTACAATGCCACTTGAAAAAGGAAAAGATAAGATAATGCAGCAGAACATTGATTTTGAAAGTGTATTCAATTATGAAAAAAATTAAAATGAACTCAGAAAAAAGAAGTATCAAAGCAAGTATCATGGCAGGAGTATGTGATATTCTTGTAGGTCTTATTATGTATTTGACTGGATGGCATGTATGGTACTATGAGCATTTTCATTTCTTTGGAATCTTAGGAATGGGAATGTTAATATATGGGTTTTGGCATAATCATTATTACAAACTAGAAACGGGGAGAGTAATATGGGACAAGTAGACAACGATATTTTAAAAGAGTTAAAGAAAATGAATGAGATATTAAAAGAATCAGCCAAAGATACTAATTATCAATTACGTAGGATGGCTACAAGAATGGAGGATATGAATAAATAAAATGGCAAACTCAGAATCAATTGGAGGAGTTCACAGTTATGTGTTATATGGTGCAGAAACTACATATAATACTGCTGTAGCAACAACTACACATATTGGATTATTAAATAGTTACAAATCAAGTATTGCGAATAATCTTGCAGAAAATAGAGGATTCGTAGGAACTACATCAGGTGGAAGAGATGTTGTTAAATTCACAGCAGGTAAATTAGATTTATCAGGAAGTTTTGATTTCAAGATAACTAATTGGGCTTTCATGGAATATGTACTGGGAACAGTTGCAGGTTCAGACCCTTACACTTACACAGGTGCAAATATACCACCAAGCATAACCATCGCACATAATATTGATAACCCAGGAAGTTCTGCAACAGATTTAGAAGAAACACATTCAGGGACTGTTATAGAATCAGTAAGTATCAAATCAGCAGTTGGTGAAGTAACAAGTTGTTCAGTAGAGTTTAAATCAGCTTTAGCAGTTGTAGATACAACTTTAAGTTCTCAAGTAGCACTAGATGACGAAGATGTTTATAACTTCTCAGGGGGAAGCATAGAACTCCCAAGTGGGACAGATTTACCAAACATTATTGATAGTATTGATGTTAGTATCAAAAATAATCAAGAGATTTTATTCGGTGTAGGAAGCAGATTAGGAGTAAACGCATTACCTAAAGAAAGAAACTATAACATTAAAGTTTCATTAAAGTATTTAGACAATGATTTGATTACTGCAGCTTTAGGTGCAACAACTCCAACTTCAGATGGAACTCCAACTGAATATGCAACTTTAGTATTAAATTTTGTAAGTGGGACTAGGAGCATGACTATGACCTTTTCAGGAGTACCAATAACTGACTTTGCTATGACAGCAGATTTAAATGAAGTAATTGGAGAAGATATTAGTTTAACAGCAAAAACATTAAGTGCAGTAGAAGACAATACAGTATAAAAAGGTGAAACCGATGGACGAAAATAAAATAGTAAATGTAGAGAAAGAACAAACTATAACCCCTGAGACATCAGAACAAATCATATATAGGAAATTTGATAGTGATGATGTTGTCAGGTTACGTAGTGAGACATTAAAAGCATCAGTTGTAGATGGACGTGAAAAGATTACTGTTGATACAGGACTCTTACAGAAGTTTACACTTGTATTAGGTGTTAAGAGCTGTGAATGGTTTACAGATGTCATTGATGAAAGGGTAGGAGTTACTCCAGAAATCTTTATCAGAAGAAGCCAGACAGAGTTTAGACATGTACCAGTTTCAAGAATGGATGAAATGTTTAAGGCAGGACAAAAGTTCAATGAAGCAGAGTATGATGTTCAAGACCTTAAAAAAAAATAAAGTACGTTTTGAAAGGGAGAAGTCAAGACTCCCAGGCTCTTGACGCTGTGACTGATGCAATGATGTGCAGATGGATGAACGTTAGTCCCAGCGAATTGAGACGTATGGATTATCACACAAGGGTTAAATATCAAATGACTTATATGACAATAATGGCAGAAAAGCCAGAACTATTAATGGGAATGTAACATGGCAGAAGAATTTATAATTAAATTGGTCAGTGATGACTTTTCAGCAGGAGTTTCATCTAGTGGTGCTACTTCATCTTCAAGTGGAGGTGGTGGTGGGGCAGTAGGTGGGATGGCTAAGATGGCAGGGACATTAGGTGCGATTGGTATTGGTGTTCAACAAATAATGTCTATCATAGGTCCAGTTGTAAATGATTTACTCAGACCTGTCAAAAATATTCTTAAAGGGATATTCAAATTAATTGGTGAACTATTAAGGCCAATCGTTGAGATAGCAATAATGTTATTAAGACCTGTGTTAGCTTTAATCAAACCATTAATCTCAATATTCAAAGCATTCATGGCACCTTTCATGGCAATCGCTAGGGAGTTCACAAACTTAGCAGTAGCACAATTTGCTGAAGGAGATGTGGCAGGTGGAATGGAAAATATTATGGCAGGTATATCTTCAATACTTGGACCATTCGTAGTATCATTGTCCAGTATTGTTTTACAGTTAGCAAGTAATTTATTTATATCAGGCATAGAAAGAATGATGTTAAACATACTTGATGTGATAGAACTTTTATTTGGAGGAATACCTTTAGGTATTGGGGATGCGATTACTGGTGGATTAGATAAAGCAAGAGAAGGGATTAAAACTGCTTCTGCAGTTACTAAAACTTTTTTAAATTCTGCAATCACTGATGGTACTGTTGAAATCCTTGGTGAGATGGAAACTGTATATAAAAAGAAATTAGCAGAAGCAAAAGGGTTAGCTGATGAAACAAGTTTAGATGTTATTGCACCTCTTGAAGATATGAAAAAGAACTCAAGCGCCATCATGGAAGATTCATTTAGTGAAACAGGTGTTGTTTATGGGACTTATAAATTAGGTATGACTAACATGGGACTTGAAACTGAAACAGCAATGGGAACAAGTAAAGATTCTATACCAAGTAAATTTGAAACAGGATTGACTCACATGGAAACTAATACTGATACCTTCGTAGAATATATGAAAAGGAAAGGTGAAGAGTTAGTTTCTGAAGCAGAAGGATATGCAAGGAATATAAAGAAAAACGCAAAATATGAATTTAATTTGATAAAAATAGGTGGCTAAAATGGCAGATGTAAGTTTAACAGTCAATAGTAAAACATTTACGTTTAGTGAGGGGGATGTTAAGAAAGTTTCATCCACTATCACAAGTAAAGCAGAACAAGTCGAGATAGCAGCATCAGGTCCAGGGACTACACAATTATATGATTATGATGGAAGTATCAAAATGATAACTGTATCAGGAGTCTTAACAGATGCATCTTCAACTAGGGTTGCAGGGTATAGTATTGATACAATCATTGAACAAAAACAATGGCTTGAAAGTTTAATTAATGGAAGCCAAAATTCAATTAAGTTTGTTTCTACTTATGAAAGCTTGACAGTTTTGAATGCTACGAGTGCAACACCTCCTTATCAGGGAAGTTTTGGATATACATATTTAATGTTATCAACAATCACATTTACAGAAACAGAAGGTAACCCAAACAAATTAGATTTCACAATGCAATTAATGATAGGGACAGTATAAATGGCAACAGGAAAACCAGAATTAACACTTGTAAATATTAATTCCATAGATGTAGGAGCATATTTGCAATCTTGGTCAAGTAATACTAATAATGATAATTCCACTATTAAGATGGTGAATGTTGTTTTAGCTAAAGGAGTACAATCTGTATTAACTATAGATGAAACTTTGAATGGTAAAACTGTAACTATCCAAAGAGGAGTATCAACCGCAACTGAGAAATATATCTTTCAAGGTGAAGTGGTTAGCGTGTCTCCAAGTGGTGGTTTATTAGTTATCACATGTATGGATAAGATGTATTCTACCATGCAAAGAATTGTAACTAAATCATTTGATAAAGATATTGATACAGAAGCAGGGAAATATAGTGAGATATTTAAAACCTTAATTAATGATTTTACAGATTTAACTGCAGATGGGACTTCCATTCAAGATTCAGGAACAACTAATGTTATCACTAAATTTATTTGTAGGTCTGTAAGTGTATTTGATAGATTAAAAGTATTAGCAGATACAATAGGATGGCAGTTTTATTATGATAGTGATACGAATAAAGTTTATTTTGAACCTGAAGGATATTCAAGTCAAGTTACAGTAATAGTTGATAGCACTAATATGAGTAAAAGTCCAAAATGGATTTATGATGCATCTGAACTTTATAATCAGATAGAATTAAGAGGAGCCCAGCAAGAAGTAGAAACAACTGAAAGTGGTAGAATAGGAACTACAGGAGGATATACTACAACCAGTATCATATTAACTGAAACTCCTACATCTACTAAGGTTTATGCAGATAGTGCTGCAACACCAACTACATTAAGGACAGGAGGAATATCATCATCGACTGCAACTTATGATTATAGTGTTGATAAAGAACAAAAAACAATTAATTGGAGTAATACATATACTCCTGGTGCAAGTGATTACGTAATAATTGATTATTCATATAATTTACCTGTGCCAGTTGTTGTGAATGACTCACCAAGTCAAGTAACATATGGGATTAAGAAAAAGGTATTGCATAAATATGATATTGTTAATGTATCAGATGCAGAAAATTATGCATCTCAATTTATATTAGAACATAAAAATCCAATCATAAAATCAACTATTCCAGTTCAAGATGTAAGTGATTTAGAAGTAGGACAAAAAGTAACCATTCAAGATAATTTTAATAGTATTGATGCAGAGTTTGTTATAGTCAGAGTTAAAAAAGAATTCCCTTATAGGAATGATGAAATTGAAGTTGTCAGTACAATAATTGATATTGATATGTTTAATTGGGAAATCAATCAAAGAGTTAAAAGATTAGAAGAACAGAATGCAAGTGATACAGATTTACTTGTGCATGTGTTAAGTGCAGATAGAGAGTTTGAATTTGAAAGAAGATATGTCAAACTTTTAAAGACTACTTTAGGAGGAGATGTAGGTGTTTATGGTCATCCAACATTTGGTATTTATGGTACCTCTTTTTATGGTGCAAGTAAAGCTGTATGGGGGAGTACATCATTTGGTATCTGGGGAACTATGATTTGGGGTTCAGGTGGAACGAGTTTCATTTTAGGACATACAACCTATGGAGTATTAGGCACTTCAACTCTTGGAGTTGGCGGAAGCGTAGAAACAACTGCAGCATTAACTCAAGGGGATAATACTTACAAAGAATATCTTTATGATGAAGATTTTTATAGAGTATCAACCGCAACTGCAACATGGACTACTGCAACTAAAACTATATCATTTACGAGTGGACAATATATTTTAACTGAAGCTATCTCAAAAGGTCCAACTCATAATTATTTTACATTAAATCTTGGTACAACAACTGGAACTTTATTAGTAGAAATCACAGCTGATAATGGGGTCACTTGGCAAACAGTAACATTGAATACAAGGACACTCTTTAGTACACCAGGGGTAGAAGTCAAGATTAGAATCACTGAGAACGCATCAACAACAGCAAGTATAACACCCACAGCAAATACGTATGGTGTTTTAACTTATCCAGCAATATATTGCAAACTAGAGGAATAAAAATGGTAAATGGAAGCATAATAACTAATAATGGAAAAAACATATTGCTCTATAGAGCTTATACTGAGAATGCAGATTTAAGTGCAATACAATATCTTGCACCTACACAATTCAAA
>Ga0307990_1003313_pt1 | contig 12365 bp, 7 predicted proteins | sample EllFjometagen129_FD_203168 | JGI IMG/M metagenome (GOLD analysis project Ga0307990, IMG submission 203168) | Marine microbial communities from Ellis Fjord, Antarctic Ocean - #129 | ecosystem: Environmental > Aquatic > Marine > Unclassified | place: Southern Ocean | collected 2014-10-08
AAAATTAATGTGTATAAATATGCGTATTTCATTTGTTTATTTTTTTTATTCATTAATATTTTCACTATTTTTTATTTTGTATGATACTCCAATAGTAAGCAGCATTGTATTGTCTGTTACTTTTACTTTGTCTCCATCTGTATATGTACAATCTGCAAGTTTGTTGAAATTTAAAAGTTTTGTAAATTCTGCTTGAACAGCAAATCTTCCAATTCTATATCCAAAACCAATTGATGTGTTTAATCCAATATTTAGTGTATTTACATAATCGAAGTTTGCTATATAAATGTCAAATCGAGGTCCTATTGCTCCATATAAGAACAAATTATTTTTATCTATTGTATATTTTAACTTGAAACTTGTTGTTATAAAATGGTAATATCGCTTTACGGTATAATTAACTGGTGTATAATCCTCAACTCCATCGGCAACAAGGCTGAAATATCTTAGACCTCCTTTTTTTAAAAACCCAATTTCTGATACAATTGAAATATTTTCTTTTATTTCTGAATTTATAAATATAGAAGGGTAAAAAGTAAAAGATTGATTATATTCTTGTATTTCATTTAAATTACTTTCTTCTTTAATATCAGAAATTGAAATTCCTCCATTTATTCCAATATCATCTATTATTTGAGCATTACTAATGCAGGATATAAAAAGAAAAATTAATAAAACTTTAAATCTTTGTTTAAGTAATTTCATATTTGTGTTTTTGATTAATCTAAAAATAGTTCATCGCTAATGCATCTTACTGAACAGCCCAATTCTTGAGAAAAACTCAAAATATCAATTCTTTCATCGTTGTATTCTAGCATTACAGCTACAGCAGAAGCTCCATCTTCTTCTGATGTCCAAAATACACAATTAGTTCCAATTTCTAGTGAAGGAAAGGTATAATACCCTCCAGGCAAAGCATTAAAACCACTACAGTTTGTTGCTCCAGTATTTGGACTTTTCCAATAATCTGTCCCTCTTGCCTTTAGCGCACCACCACTGGCACTTGAGCCATAAAAACGGCTAATGGCTTCCCACTCCATTTTTGTTGGCAAATGCCAACCTAGGGGTGCAACTGTTTGTGCTTTTTCCCAAGTGTATAGTTTTCCATAAATATTACTATTTGCGGTATCATTATCGTAATCATAACACCCACTACCACAATCATAATTTAGATTTTCTGCCATCCATATTCTATTATCAATCTTTACTGTTTTATATATTTTGCCATCTCTGGTGTCGGTAAATGTTCCTGTTTCATTTTCTGTAATTGTTACAGTTATTGTATGAGTATCTCCTTTTTCAATTTTCCGGTCATAAGCTGTTAATGTAAGTGTATAAGTTCCAATTTCAGAATATGAGTGTATTATGCCATAAGTTCCTTCTTCATCTGTTGAAGTATTATCACCAAAGTCTAAATGAAAGTTTTTTGCATGTTCTGAATAATTATAAAAATGCATCAATTCACCCGGGCTTCCTGTAGAATCATCACAATAAATTATTGCTTCGGGTTTTTTAAAACATGAACTTAGAAAAATAGTGATAAATATTAAAGTGAGCAGTATGCTAGATTTGATTTTTTTTCTAAATAAATTTTTCATTTGTAATGTTTTTATGTTTGTAAAAATACATTTAAAAAAATCTTATCACTAATAAGCAATTAAAATTATTATGTTTTATATTTCGTACCTACGGCACTTTATTATTTTTAAAAACATCAAGTCTACAAATATTTAGCATCTACGGTGCTATATATTAGCCTCGTTAGAGGCGATATATTTATAGTAAAATGATTAGTATTAAAACAGAGCCCCGTAGTGGGCTAAATATTATTAAGGTATAGAAAATAGACATCTTTAAACATATTCAATAAATTTAGTTGGACAGTAATGTAATCTTATATTTTAATAAATTTAATTGTTTATGTTTTTATTAATCTAAAAATAATTCGTCACTAATTAATCTGACAGAGCAACTAAGCCTAGTGGGTAAAGGAGAATGTATACTACAAGCTCGACTTAGTAACTGGAATTGTCTATTAAAATCATTTTTCCAGTTTTAAAATGCTGGTATTCATTGTTTTTAATTCTTATATTATAAAAATATATTCCTGAAGAAATATTAGTTCCATTAAATCCCTTACCATTCCAAACAATTTTCTTTTCTCCTACTTGTTGAAATTCATCAACTAAATTAAATATTACTTTGCCATTAATATCTAAGATATCAATTTTAACATTGCTGTTTTTGTTTAAAGAATATTTAATAGTTGTTGAATTACTAAATGGATTGGGATAATTAATTATTTCAAAAGAAGCTGACGGGATATTAGTTGACTCTATGTTTAATCCACCAGTAGTTGTATGATATATTAAACCATTTGCTCCTACCACCCATCCATTTTCATGGTCAGAAAAATAAATTGATTGCAATAAGCTACTAGGTGCTGAATGCTGTATGCTCCAGTTCTGCCCTCCATCATTTGTAAACAAAATATCATAGCAACTAATTATCCACCCATTTAAAGTGTCTTTAAAATGAATATCAACTATTGGCATACTAAAATTAGACAGAATTTCTGTCCAGTTGTCTCCTCCATCAACAGTTTGTACTATCCCATCCCCTACAATCCAGCCAATATTTTTATTAAGAAAGCAAGCTTGTGGGTAATAATTTACTATAGGTGCATATTGAGGTATCCAGCTGTTTCCTCCATCTTCAGAATGAAGTATTGTAGAATCATTTCCTATAGCCCAACCACAAGAATCATCAACAAAAATAATATCAAATAAGGCACTAGTAGTACCAGTGTTTATTATCTCCCAATTTATTCCACCATCATTTGTTTTTAAAATTGTTCCATTTGTACCGCTTATCCAGCCTGTGGTATCGTTAACAAACATAATACTAAGCAATGTACTTCCTGTAATATATGGAATCTCTTCCCAATTCATACCTGCATCTGTTGTATGCAGCATAATGCCATAATTTCCTACAATCCACCCGTTATTAGAATCAATAAAAAAAACATCTCTTAAATTTGAATAAATATAAATATCTGCATTTTGACTTTCCCAGTTATTTCCACCATCTGAGGTTGCTAAAATTGTTTTATCATAACCCACAGCCCAGCCTGTATTTTCATCTACAAAAAATACAGAATTAAGCCCCTGATGTGTAATAGAGTAATTATTCCATGTATTAAAACCATCATCGCTGTATAGTATCTTGCCATTATAACCAACTAACCAACCCTTTTGCGGATTAATGAAAAATATATCTACATAAGAGAACCCAGAATTAGATATTGTATTTATATTAATGTATTGCCAGTTATTTCCCCCATCAGTTGTATGCATTAGTACTTGATTAGAACAAGTAAACCAGCCATTGTTTTCATCTATAAAAAAAATTGACATTATATCTTCAGTTACACCTGATGTCTGAGTAATCCAGTTTAATCCTCCATCACTACTATGTATTACAATACCATTTGTCCCTACTGCCCAACCATTGTTATTATCAATAAAAAAAACTTCTTTAAAACTATTACTAACATCATGATATTGTAGATACCAGTTAGCACCTCCATCAGTTGTATTAAAAATATTATTATAAAAATCTGTTGCCCAACCATGATTTACATCTGAAAAATGTATTGACCGCAAAGTTTGCGATCCGGAAATAAATTTATTATTCCATGAATGTCCTCCATCAATAGTATAATAGACAAAACTTGAATAACCTACAGCCCATCCATTATTATCGTCTGTAAAATAAACATCTACTAATAAAGTTGCACCTGCTGCATATTTTTGTTGCCAATTTAAACCTCCATCGTTAGTAAGGTATATAGTTCCATTTGAACCCACTACACAACCATGACTTGTATTTGTAAAAAAGATATCATATAACTTTGGTTCAGAGGCAATTTTATATTGTAATTCCCAATTGACACCCCCGTCAGAAGTATGAATAATACCTCCATTATCAGTTGATGCCCATCCATTATTATCATCAACAAAAATAATTTTTTGGATAGTTTCATCTGTAGGTAATGGATTTTGCAATTGCCAACCTTCTTGAGAAAATATAGTGAAAGGACAGGTGGAGACAAATATTAATATGATTATTAAAGTTCTCATGATTTTCTTATATCTATTTCAATATCTTCATAAAAATACTCAAAATAAATGAATTGCCAAAAAATTGTGGATTTATTGTCTGTTGCAGACTAAGTTTTATTTAAAGCACAGTCTAAGACTACTTATTTACCACACGCTACAAAGTGCGGTAACGGGTATGTTGGCACACCGACAACATGTAGGCGTGAACTGAGGTAAAATATTTATATAAATTAAAAAAATAATAAAACAATAAATAAGCTTGAAAATTGAATTAATTCCCAAAAAACCCCTTCATTTTTTTAAAAAAACTCAAATATTTACAAACTTTTTTCTCGCACATATTCAATAACTTACAATCGAAATTAACAGGCAACTAACATTTCTACTGATTACTTTTTCAAAATTTGCACTCTTATATATATAGAGGGGAGTTTTTTTGGGGAGATAAAAAGCAATACAATTTAAAGTTCTTTGAAAAGCAAATTAAAAATGTTTTGAGGCAAAGTAAGAAAGTGTGGCAACAAAAGAAAATTATGTAATAAGCAAGGATGACTTCCAAGTGGACGCTGAGGACTTCCAAGTGGACGCTTAGGACTTCCAAATGTCCGCTTAGGTCTTCCAAATGCCCGCTTAGGACTTCCAAATGCCCGCTTAGGACTTCCAAATGTCCGCTTAGGACTTCCAAATGCCCGCTTAGGACTTCCAAATGTCCGCTTAGGTCTTCCAAATGCCCGCTTAGGTCTTCCAAATGCTCACTGAGGACGACAAAATGCTTGATTATGACAAGATATCAAGCACTAATAGGCTGAAATACTACAATATAGGCAAATTATTAATTAATTATTAACTTAAAAAAACTAATTATTATGTATGATTATCAAAATGCAGTACAAAAAATGTTAATTGAAATTTTAAAATTTTTCAAAGACAATCCCGATTTAATTAAGGACAATCCGGTATTAAAAAAACATTACGAAGATTTACAATCTCTTTACAATTATCTAATAAAAACTAAAAAAATTCAAGAAACCGATTTTAAAGGAATAACAAAAGATAAAAATAAAGCAAAAGCCGCTATTGCAAAAGAAAATTTTACACTTACAGGAGCAGTACGTTCGTTTGCTACCGACAATAAAAACAAAGAACTTTTCGATAAATTTAATTCATCAACATCAGATATTAAATACTCAAAAGATGTTGATGTTGTTAGTTACTCACAACTTGTAAGCGATTGTTTAAACAAGTTAAAAGATGAATTAAAACCCTACGGAGTTTCCGAAAATGATACAAAAGCATTAGAAGCAAACACCATAGCTTTTAACGACCTGTTGGCACTACCCGCCGAAATGCGTAAAGAAGTAAAAATTGCAACAGAAAAAATAAAAGAAACTATAACAGAAATTCTTACACTATTAAGCGAAAGTATTGACAACGATATGTTGCAGTACCAAAAATCGCATGTAGAGGCCTATGATAAATACCACCGATTACGCGAAATTGACGATAGCCAAACAACACACATACCACTTTACGGCAATGTTACCGACGAGGAAACAGGCAAGCCTTTGCAGTATGTAAAAGTTGAAATAAAATTCCGTCCGGCAAAAGAATTAGCAAGCACAGTAAGAACAACTACAGCCAAAGGATATTACAGATTCGAAGACCTTGAACCTAATTCTTATACTATTAAATTTTCATTAGAAAATTACGATACTCTTAAAATAGATTTTACACTGCACGAGGGCGAAACTAAACGCTTAAATGTGGAAATTAGAAAAACGGAGTAAAATAAAATAAACAGCCCCCTAATCCCCCAAAGGGGGACTTCTCCTCCCTTTGTTCTGCTGAGCATAGTCGAAGTATGGGGAGGCTGGGTGGGGCTTTAATAGCGTAAGCCGAAAAGCTAAAATAGAGTAGGCGGGAAATTGCTTTATTTTTAGTATATTTGGGGAATTAATAATTAAGAAAATATGAAATTTAATAAAGTTTTTATACCTAAATCTATAACAAAAGCGGTAGAATTAAATGAAATTAATTTAACTGAAAAACCATTGGGTAGATTAGTAGCATTAGCTGGTAAAAATGGTGCAGGTAAATCTAGAATTCTAGATTTTATCAAAATATATCCAGAACGATTAACAATAGATAATTATTTAAATGATTATGTCGATTTTAATACTTCAAATAAAGCATTAATAAATATTGACCAACAAAGCCTAAAACGATTAAAAGGTATAAATGATGGCATATTCAACGAAATGCAATTAACTAATGTAAAAAAAGATTTAGCACAATCTGTTCTTAAGCCTTATGTTGCAGAATTAAAGCAGCATATAAAAGTAATAAAGAATAGCGCATTAGTTGAAATAAAAAAAGGATTGAGTAAAGAATTTAGTCTTGAAAATCTTATGGTTTTTCCTTTCCCAAAAAATAAAGAAGACTTTAATGAATTAAGCGTTGTTAATAGTGATTTAACTATTGATTTTATTCAAGATGTAACACAAAACATCATTTTAGACAAGTTAAATATAATGCTTGAAGAAGAAAAGCAAGAGAAAATTCAAGAGAGTAAATCATATGAAAAATTTGAAAAAATCAAATATTATATTGAGAAATTTTTAAATAAAAAACTAAGTTATAAAGGTCAAATAGTTGAAAAAAACCAACCTCTAAAAAGTGATTTACTAATTGATGGTGTTCCATTTGATATAATTCATTTTTCTCCTGGAGAAAAGACTTTGTTCGCATATGCAATGTTGTTTTTTCTACTAGAATATGCATCTAAATCTAGTTTCAAGGATTGTGTTATTATTATAGATGAACCTGAATTACATCTTCATCCTGAAGCACAAATAAAATTAATCGAAGCATTAAAGAACATAATTGGGGAAAACGGTCAATTATGGATTGCAACTCATTCTATACATATTCTTGCTTCATTAAATTATGATGAGATTTATTTGGTAAAAAACAATTCTATTGAATCCCCAGGAAGAATGGTACCCGGGAAAAGTTTAGATGAACTGATGGGAATAAGCTCTATTGATTTAGTTAAAAAATTTATTACTTCAACATCTGACTGGGCTTATGCCAATTTTATGTCACAATGTTTTCAAAAACCAGAGGCTGTTTTTAAGACTGAAAAGAATGATAAACAAGTAAAAATTTTCATTCAATCATTAAAAAATTTGAAAAATATTTCTATCCTTGATTTTGGTGCAGGGAAAGGCAGAATAGGTGCTGTGATTAATGATAATGAAGAATTGAAATCTAAAATTCAATATTATGCTGCACTTGAACCATCTGATTCACCATATAACGAAGAACTTAAATCTGTACCGAATATCAAAGCCATTTATGAATCATTAGAAGAAATTCCACAAAATACATTTGATGTTGTATTACTTTGTAACGTGTTGCATGAAATATCACCACAATTTTGGGAAGCTAGTTTTAAAGCTATCAAAAATTCATTAAAGCAAGATGGATTTTTGTTAATAATTGAGGATAAATTAATCCCAAGAGGGGAAAAAGCTAATGATTATGGCTTTTTATTGTTATCCGAAAAACAAATAAACAAACTATTTTCAAATGAAGATATTAGTCATTTAGATTATAAAATGGATACAAATAAGAACAGAATATTGTGCTCATTAATACCTAAAAAATCAATTACTGTTAGTAATGAAAGCATATTGGCTGCTATTAAACAATTGGAAGGAGATTCTTTAGAAGAATTAAAAAATTTAAAACCAGAAAACGATGTAGCTTTCGGTAGAGAATATGCCTTAAAAACTCAATTACACATTAACGCTAAAATTGGTTATGAAAAGTTTTTGTTAGCATGTCTTAAAAATGGAAAATTATCTAGTGCCAAAATAGTAAATATAGATACAATAAATGAAAAAAATCAAATTTCTATGAATATCAGTGTTAAACAAAAGGAAAAGTTTTTTGAAATTATTAAAAATCATCCCGTTTTCTCTTTATTGAAAGATGATCATCATAAGAATGAGAATATGACAGAATATTTTACTTATAAAATCTTTGGTGATTTTTATTTAACTAAAGAATTTGAAAAATTTCTTAAAACCAATAATATTACTTATATAGATTATAAAATAACTAATATTTAAACCCATCGCTCGGAGGAGTTTGCAACTCCGCCGCAAGTAAAAAGTAATCTATACCTACTAAAACACAAAAGCATTTTAAACAATCCAATAAATTCCATATCTTTAAAACCTAATAAAAGATAAACATGACAACAAACCAATACATCGAAAAAGTAAGTACACGGCTTAAATCAGGAATATCAAGAGAACATTCGTACAGAGGCGACCTTGAAACATTGATTAGAGAATTGGTAAAAGAAGTTGAAATTACAAACGAACCTGCAAATGTAACCGATTGCGGAAATCCCGATTATGTTATTACAAAAGGAAAAATACCAATAGGCTATATAGAGGCAAAAGATATTGGCAAAGACCTAAACAGCAAAACATATAAAGAACAATTTACACGTTACAAAAAAGCATTAGACAATCTTATTATTACCGATTATGTTTGGTTTCAGTTTTTTCAGAACGGAGAACTTGTACATGAAATAAGAATTGCAGAAATTGAAAATGATACTGTAAAGCCAATTCCCGGGAATTTTTCGGAGTTCGAAAACCTAATACAAAACTTTTGCACTTTTATTGGTCAAACTATTAAATCTTCAAAAAGATTAGCAGAAATGATGGCTGCAAAAGCACGATTACTGCAAGATATTTTGGAACGTGCCATAACTTCTGATGAACAGACACAAGACAACACTTCAATAAAAGGGCAATTCGATACTTTTAAAAATATTCTTATTCATGACTTAACGCCAAAAGGATTTGCAGATATTTATTCACAAACATTGGCTTATGGAATGTTTGCAGCCCGTTTGCACGATAAAACATTACAAGATTTTAGCAGACAAGAGGCAGCTGAATTAATTCCTAAAACAAATCCTTTTCTGCGTAAATTATTTCAGTATGTTGCAGGTTACGATATTGACCCACGAATTAAAACAACAGTAGATAATCTTGCCGATGTTTTTAGAGCAACCAATGTAGATGCACTATTACACAACTTTGGCAAAAGCACACAAACAAACGACCCTATAATTCATTTCTACGAAACATTTTTGGCAGAATACGACCCAAAACTTAGAAAATCGAGAGGCGTTTGGTACACACCAGAACCTGTAGTAAAATTTATAGTACGTGCCGTTGACGATATTTTAAAAACAGAATTTAATTTGCCACAAGGTTTGGCTGATACTTCTAAAACAAAGATAAAAGTTAAAGATTACAAAAAAGCCACAGCAGACAGGCGTTCAAAAACAAAACAAATTGAAAGAGAGGAAGAAGTTCATAAAGTACAAATATTAGACCCTGCCACAGGAACAGGAACTTTTCTTGCCGAAGTGGTAAAACATATTTACAACAATAAGTTTAAAGCAATGCAGGGAGCATGGAGCGGATATGTAGAAAACGATTTAATTCCACGCCTTAATGGTTTTGAATTGCTGATGGCTTCTTACTCTATGGCACATCTTAAATTAGATATGCTTTTAACCGAAACGGGTTATAAATCTACTAAAGACAATCGTTTTAATATTTACCTAACAAATTCTCTTGAACCACACCACGAAGAAACAGGCAACCTTTTTGCTCAATTTTTAGCTACCGAAGCCAATTCAGCTAACCATATAAAACGCGATACTCCTGTAATGGTAGTTATGGGTAATCCACCTTATGCCGTTAGTAGTAGTAATAAAGGAGAATGGATACAAAATCTTATTGCTGATTATAAAAAAGATTTAAATGAACGCAAAATCAATTTAGATGATGATTATATAAAGTTTATAAGATATGGACAGCATTATATTGATAAAAACGGAAGTGGCATTTTAGCATATATATCTAATAATAGTTTTATTGATGGTATTACTCACCGACAAATGCGAAAGCATTTATTAGAAAGTTTTGATAAGATTTACATTCTTGATTTGCATGGAAATTCTAGAAAAAGAGAAAATTCACCAGATGGGACAATAGATCAAAATGTATTTGATATTATGGCCGGAGTTTCAATAAATATTTTTGTTAAAACAGGAAAGAAAAGAAAAAAAGATTTGGGTGAAGTATTTCATTTTGATTTATTCGGTAAACGAGAATCAAAGTATGAATTATTACGAGATTGTAATCTTAAATCATTAAAATGGTCAAGTCTTAGATATAAAAATCCTTATTACTTCTTTGTTCCAAAAAATTTTGAAAGAGAATCTCAATTCAAAACAGGGTTTAAATTAGATGAATTATTTTCATTCAATAATTCAGGGTTTGAGACCGCAAAAGATAGTTTTATAATAAAGTATGAAAAGAAGGATATTGAATTATTAAAATCTGATATTTTGATAATGTCGATTGAAGAATTAGTTAAAAAATATGGTTTAAAAATGTCAAAGTTAGAAGAAGTTAAAAATGACATTGTTAATTCAACATTATTAAAAGTTTTGTATCGACCATTTGATTGTAGGTATACATTAATATCAAGGAATAGTCAAGGAGTTATGTTTCGACCAAGATACGATACAGTTAAACACTTGTTAAAAGAAAATATTGGATTATTATGTTGTAAAAGACAAACTTCTTTTGATTTTCAGCATGCTTTTATAACCAATATCGCTGTAGAAAGGTGTTCTGTCTCTCTTCAAACTGGAGAGGTAAGTTATGTATTCCCACTTTACCTTTATTCTGATAATAAACCAAAAGAAATATTTAAAGATGATAACAGAAAGCCCAATTTAAACCAAGAAATAGTAACTGAGATTGCTGAGAAATTGGGATTGGAGTTTACAAATGAAAAAGAGGGTGGATTAAACACTTTTGCTCCAATTGATATATTAGATTATATATATGCAGTATTGCACTCGCCCACATACCGTGAGAAATATAAAGAGTTTTTAAAAATAGATTTTCCTAGAGTTCCATATCCAAAAAACAAAGAAACATTTTGGCAATTGGTAAAATTGGGCGGAGAAATAAGACAAATACATTTATTGGAAAGTAAAAAAGTAGAAGAATACATTACTTCTTATCCAATTAATGGAGATAATACAATTACAACAAAAATTGCTAAAAAAGATTGGGAGCTGTTTGATGAAGAAAAGCAATTGGGCAGAATATGGATAAACGAAGAACAATATTTTGATAACATTCCTCTTACAGCTTGGGAGTTTTATATTGGCGGTTATCAACCCGCTCAAAAATGGCTAAAAGACAGAAAAGAAAGACAATTAAGTTTTGAAGATTTATTGCATTATCAAAAGATTATTGTTGCCTTAGCTGAAACAGATAGATTGATGAAAGAAATTGATGGAATTGAAATTGAATAATGTGCAAAAAAAGCCAGTGTTGTTTATAAATATTTCATGTTTATTTTCAAAACTTATAATTAATTTCAAATAAGATACCTGATAGTCCTTCCATTGTTTTTAATGCCAAAAAATTTGAGTTATTAAAAAAGAAATTTCTAATCCCAATAACTTTATAAAAAGGAACAATAGTAATATCAATTCTATTGCTAATTGATTTTTGAATACCTAAACCTGCGCTTGCACCAAACATTGGAATATTCCACAGATCCCTTAATTTACTAATACTTGCAGAATTATGTAATGACAAACCAAAACGACAAAATAAATTCATGTTTTTATCAATAATAATATAATCAAAAGAAAATGGAATTGCAAAAGACGTGTATGAACTTTCGCGAAAAGCAAATCCAGATTCATAATCTGGCAATCTGCTAACCAAAAACGAGGCACTAATTCTATAAACATATAATCCTGTATTTATTGATAATTTATCAGATATATTCTTATTATAATTAAGAGCTAAGCCGTATCCATATTTTGGAGTATTATATTTAATAGTTGCTTGATTAACCTTAATAATAGGATAATTATAAAAGTGCGAAGTTGAAATACCTATCTTGTGTTTATAAACCTTTATAGTGTCATTATTGTTTGCTATGCAATTATTTATAATTAGTAATAAAACTAAGAGCCATAATGTTTTTTTCATGATTAATAATATTTAAATAGCTCGTCATTCTCATATTGAGATAAAGCAAAAATAAATGTATTGTTCGTTGTGTCTACATTGGTTATAACAAAATGATATTTTCCTTCTGGTATAATTT
>Ga0307990_1003314_pt1 | contig 12358 bp, 7 predicted proteins | sample EllFjometagen129_FD_203168 | JGI IMG/M metagenome (GOLD analysis project Ga0307990, IMG submission 203168) | Marine microbial communities from Ellis Fjord, Antarctic Ocean - #129 | ecosystem: Environmental > Aquatic > Marine > Unclassified | place: Southern Ocean | collected 2014-10-08
TAGCTACGGTAAATGTTGCAAACGGAACACCTCCATATACATATTTATGGAGCAATGGAGACATGGTGTCTAGTGCTGTAAATATTTCAGCAGGAACTTATACGGTAATAGTTACAGATAACAATGGGTGCAGTTTTGCCACAAATATGACAGTTAATGAACCGGACAGAGTAGTGGCAAGTACCAACGCAGATATGTGGATATGTATTGGTGAAACAGCAACACTAAACGCAGCAGCAACAGGAGGAACTCCCGGTTATACTTTTCACTGGAGTAATGGAGGAAATACTCAAAGTATTAACGTATCACCAACAATAACAACACAATATTGTATGCATGCTGAAGACTCTCATGGATGTATAAGTAATAATTATTGTGTAACCGTAAATGTTTACCTACCAATTAGTATTGTAGTTATTTCCGATGTTGACAAAATTTGTCCGGGTGAACCAGTAACCGTTTCAGTTGTGGTAACAGGAGGAAATGGTAATTATATTTATACATTAGATAATACAACTATAATAAATCCACCATATACCGATTATCCAACACAAAGTTTATCATATACAGTTACAGTAAGTGATGATTGTGGTTCTCCAACAGATTTTGGGACAGTAAGTGTTACTGTTTTACCAATGCCTCCAAACAGCTTTGCCCCGGACATAACAGAAGGCTGTCAGCCACTTACTATACAATTTATAGAGAGCAGTCCTGATATAGGTCAAACGTATAACTGGAATTTTGATGATGAAAATTCATATAATACATCAAGTGAGAAAAACCCTTTTCATATATTTGAAGAATCCGGTGTTTACGATATTACACTAACAGTAACCGACACTAATGGTTGTATAAATGTTGATGTTGTTGAAGATTTAATAATTGTTTACTCAAAACCTGGTGCCAAATTTGAACCCGCTCCTGAAATAGCGAGTGTAATAAAACCTGTTATTTATTTTAATAATTTAACAACTGGTGCTGTTGATTACCACTGGTTCTTTGGAGATGGAGATTCATCATTGGCAGAAAATCCAAAGCATATTTATGCTCCGATTGAACAAACATATATTGTTGAATTAAGAGTAGAAAGTGATAAAGGATGTAAAGATACAGTATTCCTTGAAGTCAGAATAAAAGATGAATACACTTTTTATGCTCCTACAGCATTTTCACCTGATGGAGACTTGATAAATGATGAGTTTTTTGTAGTTGGACATGGAATTGATGAAAGAAATTTCAATCTAATAATATATGACAGATGGGGAGAAGTGATATTTGAAGCCGATGACCCTAATGCAAAATGGAATGGCAATGTTCAAGGTAAAAGTAGCGAATGTCAGCTAGGAACCTATACATGGCTCTGTAAATTCAAAGATGTTACTGGAGTAGAACATTCAGAAGCGGGTGCAGTTACAATAATCAGATAATATCACCAATGGCTACGCGGTGAATGTCAGCTTTTTACACAATTTTCTTCATGACTCGCAAATATTTTTCAAAAATATTATTATTGATTTAGGCAACCTTTTATTAAAAATAACGTCTTTAAAAAAAGCTCGTTGTTTTTGACGAAATACATTTATTTAATGATAAATATATTAAATTTCTTGACAAACGACTTTTTTTATATTATATTTACATTTGTTATTTTTTAATTAAAGCAACTTTTTTCAATAAACAGCGTCTTAAAAATAAATAAATAATATTTGTTTTAAACAACCATTTTATGAAAAAGAATATTTTATTTTTTATATATTTCATCTTAACCATTAATATTTCTTTTTCTCAAGCACCGGGCTGTCCTAACATTATTGCAAGCAATGATACAACCTTGGATTGTATTCCATGTATAGACCTTTCTGCAACCGTACTTCATACTGGTGAAACAACGACATATGGTGTAATGTCTATTCCATATGCTCCTCCATTTCCTTTTTCGGGAGGAACACAAATTCCAATTACATCTGATGATGATTGGAGTAATGTTATTAATATTCCTTTTAATTTTTGCTTTTATGATAATATGTATAATCAATTGATAATTGGTGATAATGGTGTGATTTCATTTGATTTAACTGATGCAGGCGGTTATTGTCCTTGGTCATTTTCAGATCCTATTCCTTTTGATTTTGGTTCAATAATGAATATTTTTGGTGCTTATCACGACACATATCTTCCTGCAGGTGGAAGTATGTGGTATTCTCTTGAAGGAACATATCCGTGCAGGATGTTTGTTTTTAAATTTAATAATGTTGCACAATTTGATTGTAACTCAATTGAAACAACTCAACAAATTATCTTATATGAAACAACTAATGTAATAGAAGTTTATATTGATTACAAACCTGTTTGTTCTACTTGGAACGATGGTAATGCTCTTATAGGCATTCAAGACATGGCTCAAACTACTGCATTAGCAGCTCCAGGAAGAAATACAGGCGTATGGACTCTTAATGACGAAGCATGGAGATTTTACCCTGATGGAAATCCAAATTATGTAATAAATTGGTACGAGGGAGGGAATATTATTGGACAAGGGAACTCAATAAATGTTTGTCTAACTTCAACAACAACATATACTGCCGAAGTTGTTTATACAACTTGTGATGGTGGAATTGTTTCTGATACTGACAATGTTGTTGTTACTGTAATTAGTTCATTAATTGCAGATGCCGGACAAGATCAAACTATTTGCTCTGGTGATTCAATTACAATAGGAGGTAACCCTACAGCATCAAACGGAACAATGCCATATAGTTATTCATGGTCACCAACAATCGGCTTATCAAATCCAAATGTTCCAAATCCAATAGCTTTTCCTATTAATAACACAACATATATCGTTACAATAACTGATGCTGGTGGATGCATTTCTGTTAATCAAATAAATATTGCAGTAACCGGTCCCATTGTAGATGCATCAGGTTCTTCTCCTGAATTATGCAACAGTCAGGATGGCTCATTATTTATTTTGGCATCGGGTGGACAAGGAGGACCATACGATTATTCAATTCCTGGTGAAACAAATCAAACGGGTATTTTTAATAATCTAACTGCCGGACCTTATGTTGTTACAATTACTGATGTAGGAGGTTGTTCTATAACTGAAATAATAACTGTAGGTGCTACAGGAAATGTGGTTTCGGGTTTTACTTCAAGTATAGACCAATGTTTTACAGGAAATTCATTTGACTTTATAAATACAGGTAGTACAGGTGATTCATTATCATGGGCATGGACATTTCAAAATGGAAATCCATTATCTTCAACAGATGAAAACCCTACAGGTATTACATGGAATACACCGGGTCAATATTTAATTACACAAACAGTAATATTTGGAGGTTGTAATGATGTTTTTTCATATACAATTGAAGTTTTTGATGAACCTTCTGTTATAATTTCTGTAACTAACATACCTTGTTTTGGATTATGCAATGGTTCATTATTAGCAACTGTTTCAAGTGGGACATTACCTTATTCTTATCAATGGGATGATACAAATACACAAATAACTGAAACAGCTTCTAATTTATGTGCAGGGCAATATAATGTGTTAATTACTGATATAAATAACTGTACAGTTTCGGCATCAGCAATTGTTACAGAGCCTTTAGAACCTTTAGCAATAGTACTTAATAAAACTGATGCACTTTGCTTTGGTAGCTCTGATGGAACAACTAATTTAACTGTTACCGGAGGAACTCAATCATATAGTTTTAATTGGGATTCAGGACATAGTACAGAGGATATTAATTATATCCCTGTAGGAACTTATTGTGTTACAGTTACAGATGCACATTTATGTACAATTTCTGATTGTATTACAATTAATGAACCAACACAGCTAACTTATACAACTTCAACTTCTCCAACAACTTGTTTTGAAGGCTCAGATGGTATGGCTACAGTAAATGTTGCAAACGGAACACCTCCATATACATATTTATGGAACAATGGCGATTTAGGACCTAGTGCAGTGAATATTTCAGCAGGAACTTATACGGTAATAGTTACCGATAACAATGGATGTAGTTTTACCACAAGTATGACAATTACTGAGCCTGACAGAGTAATGGCAAGTACCAACGCAGATATGTGGATATGTATTGGAGAAACAGCAACGCTAAATGCTGCAGCAACAGGAGGAACTCCAGGTTATACTTTTCATTGGAGTGGTGGATTGCCAGATGCTCAAAGTGTTAATGTATCACCTGTAATAACAACTCAATATTGTATGTATGCTGAAGATTCTCATGGCTGTATTAGTGCAAATTATTGTGTAAATGTAAATGTTTATTTACCAATTACTATTGTTGTTACTTCCGATGTTGACGAAATTTGTCCCGGTGAACCTGTAACAGTTTCGGTTGTGGCTACAGGAGGAAATGGTAATTATATCTATACATTAGATAATGATAATACAACTATAAATCCACCATATACCGATTATCCGTTTCAAAGTATATCATATACTGTTACAGTAAGTGATGATTGTGGTTCCCCAACAGATTTTGGAACAGTAAGTGTTACTGTTTTACCAATGCCTCCAAACAGCTTTGCCCCGGATATAACAGAAGGTTGTCAGCCACTCACAATACAATTTATTGAAAGCAGCCCGGATGAAGGACAAACATATAACTGGAATTTTGATGATGAAAATTCATATAATACATCAGGTAATAAAAACCCAACTCACATATTTGAAGAATCCGGTGTTTATGATATTACTTTAACAGTAACCGACACTAATGGTTGTATAAATGTTGATGTTGTTGAAGATCTAATAACTGTTTACCCAAAACCTGTTGCCAAATTTGAACCCGACCCTGAAATAGCGAGTGTAATCAAGCCAGTTATTTATTTTAATAATTTGACAATTGGAGCTGTAGATTATCATTGGTTTTTTGGAGATGGAGATTCATCATTAGCAGAAAATCCATATCATATTTATGCTCCTACCGGGCAAACATATATTGTTGAATTAAAAGTGGAAAGCAATAAAGGATGTCTGGACACTGTATTTCTTGAAGTTAGAATAAAAGATGAATATACTTTTTATGCTCCCACAGCATTTTCACCTGATGGTGACTTGATAAATGATGAATTCTTTATAGTTGGACATGGAATTGACGAAAGAAATTTCAAATTATTAATATATGACCGTTGGGGCGAGATAATTTTCCAAAGCAATAATCCTTTTGCTAAATGGGATGGTAAAGCTAAAATTGGAAATAAAGAATGCCAGATAGGTACCTATACATGGCTCTGTGTATTTAAAGATATTACAGGAATAGAACGTGCAGAAACAGGTCCGGTTACTATAATCAGGTAAGTTGAAAAAACAAGCTTTTTCAAGGAAAGAGGAGAATAAGTAATGCTTCTTCAGGTATTCTATTATCACTTATTTCTATTAGTAGTAAATTATTAATATCACAAAAACTAATCGCTTAAATTTTTTAGTTAAATTTTTTGATTTTTTAAAAATCAAATACTATTTTTGCCAGTGTTACGTAAATTAATAATTTAACACGATGTTATTATCCATTTCAAAGTTTTGTGGAAAAAATAATTAAAAAGTATTACTTATTAAATTTTTTTTAACTAAACGGTGTTACCATATTGAAAAATGTACTACTAAATATTAATAGGATTTTTTACATACTACAACACTCGGGATTACTATTATTAGTTTTCGTATTAATATTTCATATCCCCTTATTGTCACAGAAACTCACAATTGATGGTGTCGTAAATAATGAAAATCATGCCCCACTTACAGGAGTAAATATTATATTAAATAATGGTGAGTTTGCAACTATTTCAAATAGCAATGGCAAGTTCAGATTTAGTAACATTCCTAAAAAGGAATATATACTTGAGATATCATTTATTGGTTACAAAAAAGATACTTTCCTCATATTTCCTGATAAAGAAAATATTATTCTTAAAATAAAAATGCAGCCTTTTTTACAATCGATAGACGAAGTTGTTATAAATGGTGATAGAAAAGAGCAGATTAAAAAAATGGAAAGCAACAATATTGAGTTTATCAGTAAAGACTTTATTGAAGAAAATGCATCAGGAAGTTTTATGCAAACTATTAAAAAAAGACCGGGAATTAATTCTATTGATATTGGTTCAGGACTTTCCAAACCTATGATTCGCGGACTGAGTTATTACAGGGTTGTTGTAGCAGAAAACGGGATAAAACAAGAAGGTCAACAATGGAGTGCTCATCATGGTCTTGAAATAGATCAATTCACTGTTGAGGATGTTGAAATATTTAAAGGACCGGCATCGCTACGATATGGCTCAGATGCTATCGGTGGAGTTATTAATATTTTGTCAAATAGTTTTCCTGAACAGGAAACCACATCAGGTGAAATCTCAATGATTGGTAAAACAAATAATGAATGGCTGGGAATTTCAGGCAAAATAAGTACAAGACGAAATGACTTTTTTTTAAAAGCAAGCTGTACTTATAATAATTATGCCGATTATAAAGTTCCTGCTGATTCATTTGAATATAAACCAATGCATTATGCATATTTAGAAAATAGTTTAATAAATACTGCAGGTAAAGAACTGGCTGCTTCGTTTCAGACAGGAGTTATTAAAAACTGGGGTAACAGTTATTTTGTTATTAGTAATTACTATCATCACAATGGTTTTTTTGCAATGGCAAGAGGTGAAGAATTGGTTAACTTTAATCGTACAGATCATCAGGCAAGCAATCGTGATATTCTTTTACCACATCAGAAGGTAAATCATACAAGCATTAATCATTTTACAAATTTATTTTTTGATGAAAATAAATTAGAGATTGCACTTGGTTTTCAAAACAATCTTTCACAAGAATATGACAGGCTGGAAGATATTACCGGCAACAGATCTGAAGACTTTTTTAAATATAGAAAAAATGACCTTGATTTAGAATATAACCTTACTACATATAGCGGAAATGTTGTTTATTCAATTAAAAAGTTTTATCATCAAACAATAAGTATTGGTTTTAACAGTCAATATCAAAAAAACTTTACCGATGGATTTAATCATCTTTTACCGGAATATTCAAGGTTTACAATGGGAGTATATGCTACACATAAATACAATTTTAATGACAAATGGATTTGGAATAATGGAGTAAGGGTAGATTATGGCATTATTGAATTAAATGAAACTATAAATCCTGATATAGAATTGGGAGATTCTGTTTTTAATCCATATCTAAAAAATATTTATCCAAGCTTTGTTTATTCAACGGGTTTAAATTATATATCTGCTTCAGGTTATTTATTAAAATTTAATATTGGTAAAAGCTTCCGTATGCCTGCTGCATACGAATTGGGTTCTTATGGAATTCATAAACATACATTACGTTTTGAAAAAGGAGACCCGGATCTAAGTCCTGAGGAAGCTTATCAGGCTGATATTGTATTTGAAAAAACTTCAAATAATTATTCTATTAGAATAACACCTTTCATTAACTATTTTTCAAATTATATTTACTTAACTCCAACGCCTGATTTTGCTCTTGGCACTTTTACAGGGCAAGTATATGAATACAGACAAAACAAGGCAAGCCTATGCGGAGGAGAAATGCAAATTCGGGTTAATCCAATAAAAAAACTATCATTTGAAGTAAATGGTGAATATGTTTATGCTGTAAACCTTGATTCCAGATCAGCATTACCTTATACACCGCCCCTATCTTCTTTGTCGGGAATTTATTATTCCCCGATATCCAATGATAATAGAATTGGATTTGAAGTATTAATTGTGGTTCCACAAAAACTTGTTGCAATTAATGAATATTCAACAAACGGGTATTCATCTTTTAATTTTATTGCAAAAACAAAAATAAATTTTGGTAATCAGGTAGTAAATTTTGTGTTTCAGATACAAAATTTATTTAACACAAAATATTTTAATCATCTGAGTTACTATCGCAGGTTACAAATACCTGAACAAGGCAGAAATATTCAATTATTTATTTCTGTGCCTTTTCAAATAAAAACAAATAAATCAAAATTTAGTATTAAAAATTAAATTTAAAAAAAATGAAAAATGTATTAAAATTTTTAGGATTATTTTTATTAGCAGCACTGGTAATTACAGCTTGCAAAAAAGAGGAGGAAGACATCACTCCTGAAATTACAAATGTAGAGGCAAAAAACCATGATGGAGGAACACAAGTATCGCTAGGTGGTACAATTAGTGTAGACTTTGATGCAAAAACAAGAAGTAATGCAAAATTAGATTATTACAATATTGAAATTCATGATCATCCTGCATCAGGCGCAATTACTGATGAATATAAAATTATTGACGATCAGTTTACCGATAATTTTAAAAGTTTGAAAAATGCACATGTTCATAAGCATATTGCTGTGCCGGATACAGCAAATATTGGAAGTTACCATGTAGTAGTTATTGTTGTTGATGAAGATGGTAATTCATCAGACACCGAAGCTATTGAAACTCACATTGAAATAGTTCAGTAACAATTTGCATATCATTATTAGCCTAATCTTTTCAGGCTAATGTTTATCATAAATTCTTTCAATTATGAACAAAATAATATTTGTTTATTGTGTTTTTCTTTTTGCCATTATGATTGGCTGTATCAAAAAAACGGAAACCATAATAGAACAGCCTGTTGTTGAAGTTATATCGCCTGCACCTTGTGATACTCTCCGTTTTGGAGAAACATTCAGGTTTTTGGTAAAAGTAACTGATAATACAGGTTTGGGAAATATTAAAATGGATGTTCATAATAATTTTGGACATCACCTCCATGGTGAACACGTAGCCTGTATTATGGATGAGCCAAAAGATGCTGTAAATCCTTATTTTGATGAGTGGATACTTGAACTCCCAACACAAAACCTGGAATATACTTTAGATAAACAATTATATATAACCGACACAAGTAATTTCGACACAGGTGATTATCATTTCCATATATACATTACTGATGACGAAGGCTATCAGACATTTACAACGATGGATGTAAAAATATTAAATAATTAACATTTTGTATCGGTTATAATAAATATGTATTTTTTCACCTATTAAAATCCAAACCAATTTTAACACCAAAATGAAATGTAGGGAAAAAAGCTGATGTTTTTTCAATGTTTGGTCTCCAATAATAGAGATTATATAAATCATCATTTTTGAATTCTTCAGTATTTTCCGAATAAAATCTAAATCCTAGTCCCATATAAACATCAACAACATATGTTCTCCTATGTTGCACACCAATCAGTAATGCTAAAGTATAAGTTTGTTTATCTGAAGTTTCCAAAATTTCATGTTCACCATACTCAATATCACTGTGTGAAACGAACTCTTTATCATAGTATAGGTATCTATATCTGAACAAAGGAGATAAATAAACATCTTTTAAAATGCCTTTTTGCCCAAAAGTCTTATAGTCAGCATTTACTGTAAATCCTTGATAGAAAAATTTATTTCCTATAAACTGTAAATATGGTGCTGGATTTATTAATCCGAAACCTGCTTCAATACTTTTTTTCTCATCAATAAAATGTTCATAAGAAAAATCAAACTCACCTGTAACAACCTGTGTAACATTAAATTTAAACACTTTGCTTAATTTTTTTTCAATAGTATCAATTTCACTATATAAAACCTGTGCATTTGTTAATGTACTTAAAAACAAAATACCAATCAGGCTAATATAAAATTTAATAACAAGTTTCTCCATCAGTATCTATTTTAATTATATACATTGATTCAATAATTTCTGTTTCAGATTCAATAAATTTAAAATTTGTTGAACTTGCCGAAATAAAATAAGCTCCATCCGAAGAAATAATAATATCATTTACTTCTTCATCGCCTGTGCCTCCATAGTTTTTTTCCCAAATAATACTTCCACCAGAATTGTATTTGGTAATAACTGCGTCAAATCTTGAATTTTCAAAGAATTGTTTACCGCAAATAATAAAAGAATTTCCTTGACTTATAATATCATTAAACTCATAATCCTCTGGCAATGTAGATTTCCATAAAATGTTACCTTCACTATCGGTACTAAAAAAATTAATATTTGTAGATTCTTTATATCCGTCAAGCACACAAACAAGGTTGCCGGATGTAAGCAATAAAACATTGGTAAGTTCATCATAATTATCGAACATGTCCATATATGCTCTTTTCCATATTATTGTACCCGCACTATCAACTTTCAATAAGCAGGGTTCATAGCCATAGCTTGTTTCTTCTACACCGGATAGAATAAATTCAGTACTATTTAATTGTATTATATTATTAACTCTCATTTCTACATTAAAATCCCATTCATTATTTCCATCAGTATTAAACTTGTTTACTGAATATAAAAAACCTTCGCTTTGGTCATAAACTATTATACAGCCGTTGTCGCTTGTTGTTATAATAGTATTGCATTTTGACAGAAAAGACCAAATTGTATTAAGTTCATTATCTGTTTTTCTAATTTCATTTGTGTATCCATCAGAGTTATAGTCGAGAGATATAAGTAAATTGTCATCGTTAGTTTTAAAAATATGTGAAATAGAATATTCTAAATAGATTTCTGATAAAACATTTCCTGTACTATCTACTTTGGTTAAATGTGATTCATTATTTAGTAAATACTCATTGTTATTAATCTCAACAATAGTTGTAGCAGGATTATTTTCTTCATTTAACTTAGCAAAATATTGTCCGCTACATTCAAATGCTTTTGTATCATCTATAGGTTTATAAGTAACCTCTTTTTTAATGCATGAAGAAATAATAAAGAATATAAATACAGGAACATAAAAAAAAGATAATTTATTGAGTCTAATAAGCATTATATTATACATTTTATAGATTATACCAATTATCCAATTGGTATTATTAATTACAAATTTACATTATTTTTATAAAAAATCAAAATCTATTAAGGTTTTAGCATATAATTTTTTTTTAAATATATAGAGTATTGTAAAAATTATATACATTTGCAAACTGAAAATTTGGTGAGGTAGCTCAGGTGGTTAGAGCGTCCCGATTTATCATTGGGAAGGTCGGTAACCAAACGAGTAGGTAAAAGAAAATGGCGAGGTAGCTCAGGTGGTTAGAGCGCATGATTCATAATCATGAGGTCGCGAGTTCAAGTCTCGCTCTCGCTACAAAAGGCAATCCATGCGGATTGCCTTTTTGTTTGCAACCTTTAGCCTCACCCCAACCCTCTCCAAAGGAGAGGGAGCTTGATTTTATGAATATTTTGTTTGTTTTTTCATTATTTTTGTTTTTTAGAAACTAATAAGTTCCAAATATAATAATATTATAAAAATATTCTCCACATCAACTTTATTCGATTAACACAAGAACACATGTCCTCACTCCCTTCCCTTTGGGAAGGGTTGGGGATGGGCTTTTTACTCAATCAACACAAAAGCAGCCCATACTTCGACTTCGCTCAGCATGCTTTGATTATTCTATCAACACAAACGCTGCCCAAAAGTAAGGGTCGTATTTTTGTCGCATTTCTTTTTGGGTTTGATTGAAAGCCGTTTTTATATTTTTCAACTTTAAGAGTTTTTTGTAAAAACTTGTCATAAATTCTTCTGTTTCTTTGTCGGGAACTTGCCACAGACTCATTATCATGTATTTTACTCTTGCCATTTTAAAAGCCCTTTGTAAACCATAAACTCCTTCGCTTCCTTTTATGTCGCCAAGTCCTGTTTCACAGGCTGACATAACAACCAAATCTGTTTTTCGCATATCAATGTGTGCAACTTCCTGGGCTGTTAGAACTCCATCATCTGTTGTATCTGCTATTTCTTTGCTCCAAACATCATTTGCTCCTGCAAATACTAAACCTGAACGCATTAAAGGATTAGGGTTTTTAACAAAGCTCCATACGCCAAAACCTTCGCTTCCTCCTCTAAAAGTTATATCGCCTGTTTCGGTTTTTTTCTCTTGTTCTTCTTTTACTTCCTTTGGGTCTGGGTAGAAAAACCCATGTGTTGCAATGTGCAAAACATTGCTGTTACTTGCCATTAGCTTAAATTCTTCTTCGGTGGCAGTTGTGTTTAAAAAATAGTTTACATCTACTTTTTCTTTTTTTAGAATTTTATTAATTTTTTCGGTTTCGGTTTTTGTTCCTTCTAAGTAAGACCATATTTTCTGGGTAGTGCTATCGGTATCGTAGTTTATTCCGCCAAAAAGGGTAGCATTAGCGAAGGTTTCGCTTTGACCTAAAATCCGCATGTTGCATTTGAAAAAAGCTGTAGAACTTTATTAAACAAAGTTCTACAGCTATAGTATTTTCACCTAAATTGGTGTTGTCCATAAAATACTGATATGAAAGTAC
>Ga0307990_1003316_pt1 | contig 12352 bp, 9 predicted proteins | sample EllFjometagen129_FD_203168 | JGI IMG/M metagenome (GOLD analysis project Ga0307990, IMG submission 203168) | Marine microbial communities from Ellis Fjord, Antarctic Ocean - #129 | ecosystem: Environmental > Aquatic > Marine > Unclassified | place: Southern Ocean | collected 2014-10-08
AGTCGAAGGATTATTTTCCTTCATTATGGTTCGACTCCACTCACAATGACAGTTATTGATTACTTATTTAATATAAAAAGCATAGCGCTAAGAGCAAAAGGCTATTTGCCATCTAATCAACTACCTTCACTTTCGCTCCATCATATACCAGGTTCAACCCCTTTATGATAACTTTATCACCAATCTCCAAACCGTTTGTAATTTCAAAATGATCATTTTCCAGTCCGGTTGTCACAGGAGATTTATGGGCTTTTTCACCGTTAATTTTATATACATAGTAACCGTTTGTATCTTTTTTAACATTTGCCCTGGCTACTAATAAAGCATCCTCATTTTTATAGGTTTGAATGGCAATATCACCTATAACATTACTTTTACAAAGGTTTTCAGTATTATCAAATACCAGGTCAACACCAAAAGCATTGTGGCTTCGATCCATTGATATTGCCACTTCTGTAACTTTGCCGGTTAGAACTTTATTATTCCAAGTAGCAGTTGCATTTTGATCATTTTTGATCTGACACACTTCATCTTCTGTAGCCCAGATACGTGCTTTCATCTGTTTAGTCTCTGATACAAAAGCTAGAACATCTTCTGCATGAACACCATCAGTTTCCCGCACGTTTACAGCGATTACAAATCCGTCGATTGGTGCTCTTACTTTCAGCATTTGCATTACAGCATCTAAATTAGCTTCAGCAACTTTATACTGTGTTTCCACTCCATCCAGATCTTGCTGGGAAATGCCGCCTTTAGCATATAAATTCTTCATACGATTGTAGGTAGATTCTGCCAGTTTAAAAGCAGATCTTGCCTGGGTGAGTTGACCGGCAGGAGCATCTTCAGGAAATTCAAACATCACCTGATCTTTAGTTACATAATCTCCCACTTTCACGTTCACTTTTTCTATTCTGCCACCGATCATGGCTGCCGCTGCCGACTGACGAATACCACTAAGATTGGCATTATAGGTTAGTTCTTTGATGAAAATTTCTGGTTGCATTACCTGTACTTCCACCGGAATTCCTTCTTCTTTATAGATCTGTTCCATATTTTTGGATTCGGCTTTTTCCTGTTTGGCACAACCAAAGAAAAGCATCGTTGTAAGTACAGATAGAATCATTAATTTTGATTTCATTTTATCTCCGTTTATATTTTATTAAATTCATCTGTCATTGCGAGGGTCCTCACAGTGAAATTCTTTCGAAGCAATCTTGTATTGCCAACAATGTTAACAATTGAGATTGTTTCGTTTGTTCCAGCAAGAGCAAAAACTCGCAAAGACATAATTTATAATTCTCTGCCCATTGCTTTCCGCAACTTTGTATATGAGATCACAGCGGCATATTTGGCATTCATAAAGCTTAGTTTAGCAGCTTTCAACTGCAGTTGTGCATCGATAATTTCTAATTGGTTAGAAACTTGATTTTCGTATCGGGCGTTGGCAATTTCTAATCCTTTCGTTGCAAGTTCTACATTTCTGTTCTGAGTAGTCACCTTTTCCAGATCTGCTTTCCATTGCCAATAAGAATTGCGTACATCCAACTCGATCATTTCCTGCAAAGTTCTATGATCAAGTTTAGATTGATTTAAGGTATGTTTGGCTTTTTTGATCTTGGAACTATTAGAAAGTCCAGTAAAAAGCGGCATGGAAAAACCTAATCCAACCTGGTAAGAACTCCCCCAGTCATCACTTTCTATCTTCTCTTCATCAGTTCCGAAATAAGTATAATCTGCAGTTAAACCGATATTGGGCAAGAAATTACCTTTTTCATAACGCAGCAAAACCTTACTCACATCCACACCTATCTCAGAAAGTTCAATTTCCATCCTATTCTTCAAACCGCTTTCAACTGCATTATCCAAATCAATCTCTTCCATTTCCGGTAGAGTAATATCATCAATAAGCAACAATTTAGATTCTTTTATATCCAAGTGGTTGGTAAAACTTTCCATTGCCAGCTTAGAATTTTTTTCTGCTTCCAGTACTTCCGGTTCCAGCTTTTGAACTTCCAATTCTGCACGCAGTAGATCATATTCGGAAACCAATCCTTCTTCATTCATATCTTCAACCTGTTGAAAATAGAGATTGGCAAAATCCAAGGCTTCTGCTTGAATCTCGGCAACTTCTGCTGCCAGTTTAGTTTTGTAATACAGATCAATTGTATTAAAAATCAAATTCTGTTCATCCAGAAAATACTTCTTCTCCTGCAAATGGTATAATTTATTAGCAACATTGATACCATTAATCAACTTGCCGCCCATGAAGATAACCTGATTAAGTGAGACTTTCCCTGCCAGTGAATATTCATCTGAAGTGTCACTAGGAAGCATGCCATCAACTGCTCCAGCTACTGCATTCTCGAAATCTGAACCTGTAGAATCCAGCAAACTGGTGAACGTAAATCCCAATTGGGAAGAATCCGGATATTTCATATGTTTGTACTGATATCCACCGGAAAGTGAAATCTGTGGAAACAAATTACCACGAACATTGTTGTATTCCTGACGGTATTTGCCCACTTCTTCCCTGGCTTTTTGCAAATCTTTGTTGTTCTCTTTCGCCATTTCCACACTTTCTTGCAAAGTCAGTGATGTTTGACCAAACAATGATATAGTCAGTAACAGCAATATAATTGAAATTAAATTCCGTTTCATTAAATTCCTCTCTATTCAATTCCTTTAAAAATAACTTCAATGGATGTATCGATCATCTCATCGATATCCCAATCAGCGTTTTCCAAAAAACGTCCAATAAATGATCCATATGTCACTCCCAGGATCATCAAAACCAGTGAATCACTAAGTTCAAAGCTCACACGCTGATTTTCAATACCCTGTTTGATCACATCCTTTACCAGTCTAAAATCTGATTCCATAATCCTAGCTTTATGCATATGTATAAACTCTTTAGCTTTGAGTGGTAAAAATTCCTTCTCAAACAATTTCAAGAATGGCATATTTTCCCGCATCAGATTGATTTTCATCTTCATATATGTACGTAATTTTTCACGTACATTGCTAGCGCCTTCAACAGCTTCTTTCACTTTTACTTCAAATTCGTTAATTTTTAATAAAAGCATTTCTGCAAGAATCTCATCTTTGCTTTTGAAGTAGTAGTAAAGTGCTGTTTTTTTTACTCCGCATTCTTGCGCTATATCATCAAGAGTGATCTTATTTATTCCATACTTAAGAAAGGCTTTCTGAGCTGCGTTTAGAATTTCTTCACGTCGTTCCATGTTTCCTCCTTTATATTTTAAACTTTTAATTCATAAATTCAAAATCTAAAATTGTGTTATAATGTCAAATACTTTTTTAATTTTTTACCATTTTGTTCAAATTATGGAAAAAGAGAGCCGGAAATACCGGCTCTCGAATCATCTATTGAGAGAAGTATTCTGCCAGCGACCAGCAGGCAAAGGTTATCAACTCATTTTTATTCATAACATTCTGATTGAATCCCTGCAGTTCCTTTTTCAATTCTGCAGTTTTATCATCCTGCAGCTGAGCCATAATAATTGAGTTATGACCCGGCCACACATCGTTATTCAGATGAGGAATTCCCAGGGGTGCTTTTCCCAGGATCTCTTCAATCATCTGATAACTATTAATATTCAATTTCTCAATTAGAAACCTGACCTGCTCAAGAACGGCAATATCACAGGTTATATAGATCATGTTCATTATTTTTCCTCCTCTACTAGAGATTTACGATTCAAGCTGGTGTAGATAACCGGTACTAAAATCAGCGTGATCAAGGTGGAAACCAGCAGTCCTCCGATCAAAGTTACACCTAGCGGTGAATACATTTCTTTACCCATTCCTTTACTCAAAGCCATCGGCACCATCGCCAGAATTGTAGTCAGTGAAGTCATCAAAACCGGACGAAGCCTGGAATGACCTGCATCAGTTACTGCTTTAACAAGTGTATTCCCTCTAGCACGTAATAGGTTCGTGTAAGTTACCAGAACGATACCATTATTCACCACAATTCCCATCAACATAATCATACCGATAAAGGTTGTAACACTCAGAGTCAAGCCGGTAAGTTTAAAAGCCCAGATAATGCCGATAAATGTAAAAGGAACAGCAAACATGATAATGAAAGGATCCTTAAATGACTCAAACTGTGCAGCCATGATCATGTAAACCAGAAGAATACCTAAAATCAGGATCAGATAGAGATCTCCAAATGAATCCTGCTGTTCCGTAACCTGACCACCCAAGCGAATATCAATATTTTCCGGTTTATCTATCTGCGAAATGATCTCTTCTGCTCTCTGAGCTGCATCTCCCAGTGAAAGATCCTCAACTTCAGATTTCACATACACAATACGTTGCTGAGCTTTATGTTCAATTTCCAGTACACCACTGTCTTCAACGATTCGGGCAACCTGTTCTAATTTTATCTGATTCCCTGTCAGGTTTGTGAGAGTTATATTATGAAGCTTATTTATATCATTTCTGCTTTCCGGATTATATCTCAGGGTAATATCATAATCTTCTCCATTTTCGGTAAACTCACCTGATTCCGTACCGAAAATACTCTGACGAATCTGCAAACCGATCATAGCTGTATTTAAAGCCAGTTGAGAAGCTTTCTTCTTATCAACGATGATCTGGATCTCCAGTTTCCCTGGATCAACGGTTGTTTGTACATCTTTGAATCCGTTTTCTTTTTGTAGATATTTTTCCAGGGTATCAGCTATAGCATTAATCTGAACGAGATCATCTCCCGAAATTTCAATTTCAATCGGTTTCAGATTTCCCAATAATCCAGCCGAGAGAATACTGCCACCTGTTACATGATAATCAACAATTTCAGGAATTTCCGTCATTCTTTTCCTGATCACATCAGCAATCTCTTTTGCACTTCGGTCACGTTCGTTGCAAAGGGAAAGATGACACAGAACAGTACTCACATTTTTACCTTCGGAAAAACCTACCATAGAGAGTAAACCACTCTCTGTTTGCCCGGCAACTGTTATCAAACTGCTGGGATTCATTTCTGGTATCTCTTCAATAAAGATCTGCTTAACATTTTGTGCAACCCTGTCTGTCTCCTCGGCTGTAGATCCTACTTCCAATTTGAATACAGTACTCACATCTCCAGCATCAAATTCGGCAATATAATCTGTTCCCAGAGTAGTACCCATCCACATAGTTACTCCAAATATTACAATTACAATAACATATACCAGTTTCCTATTTGTCACAGACCAAATCAAAATTTTCTTGTAGCGGTTTTCCACCGAAGTAAATAGTCTTTCTGTAACCTGGAACAACCGACCATGTTTTGTCTTCTCTTTACTGTGCGGTCTGATGAACCTTGAAGCCAGCATAGGAGTTAAACTCATTGCTGCGATCAAAGAAGCGAAAAGAGTTACAGTTGTAATAATAGCCAGCTGCTTAAACATTACTCCTACAATTCCACCCATAAACACCATGGGCAGAAAAACCATGAGCGTAGTAGCTGTAGAAGCAACAATTGCCGTTCCCATTTCGCTGGTTCCATAAATTGCTGCCTGGTCGGGACGGGTTCCTTTTTCTATATGCTGGGTTATGTTTTCCATTACTACAATCGCATTATCCACAACCATTCCGATCGCAATAACCAATGCCATCAAGGAAAAGATATTGATGGAATATCCAGCCAGGAACATCAGGATAAATGCACTGATCAGAGAAAAGGGTATGGTAAGTGAGATGATGAGTGAAGATCTCCATTCACGCAGGAAAGCAAAAACTACTAAGATTACAAAGATGAAGGCATACCAGAGAGTACTGGAAAGATTACGAATTGATTCTGTAACAAGTTCGTCTGTTGCTATTACTTCGTTTAATTCTACATCTTCCGGAAGTGTATTCTCTATCAGTTTCAATTCGTTTCGTAGTGCATTGACTACTTTCAGAGTATTAGTACCACTCTGTTTCTGGATCATTACGACAGCTGAACGACTGTCTCTGGTATGAGCAAACTCATCCTTTTCCTTGAAACCGTCTTGTACCTCAGCTATATCAGCAACCCGTACGATCCTGCCGTTGAAATTTATTAGAACGATCTCTTTTATTTCTTCAATATTGGAAAATTCTCCAGGTACTTTCACAGTAAATTCACTGCTGCCGACCTTGATACTACCACCCGGGATGGTTATGTTTTCTGCTTGTAATATCGTAGAGATCATCTGCATGGATATCTTGTAGGCATATAATTTCTGTGGATCCACATTGATCTTGATCTCACGCTCTGGGTAACCTAATGAAAGCACCGAACCCACGCCTTCAATCTTACGCAGTCTGGTGGTGATTTTATCTTCGATGATATTCTCCAGCCCGTAGAAATTTTCTTCTGCTGATATTCCTATTACAATCACCGGCATCATGCTGCTATTGATTTTGTAGATTATGGGATCGTGAGCATCATTTGGTAAATGCCTTTTAGACAGTTCCAATAGATCACGGGCATTATTAGCAGCCTCGGTAATATCGGCTCCCCAGCTGTACTGCATAGATACAAATGAAACATTTTCCTTGGAGGTTGAAGTTAGTTTTTTCAGGTTTTCGGCACCTGAAAGTGTTCCTTCCAATTCTTTTGTAACCTGCTGTTCCACTTCTTCTGCTGATGCTCCCGGAAAAACCGTAATAACGGTTAATGTAGGAAGTTCCATATCCGGCATAACATCAAGCGGAAGCATTTTTAACGAAACCAGACCCAACAACAGAATTGCCAGGAAAAACATAATCGTGGAAATAGGTCTTTTTACTGCTATTTTAGGAAGTTGCATAATTTCTCCTAATCTTCGATAATCTTGATCTTACTATCTTCATCAACACGGCTTTTCCCAGCTGTAATGACGAATATATTTTCATTTATACCTTTTACAGCAACTTCATTATCGATAGTGTAGAGTTTTTCTATTTCAATTCTCTCCGGTTTGTCGGATTCTATAGTAATCACATAATCACGAGCTGTTCCGGACAGGTGAATAATGCTTTGTAAAGGTACAAAAACAGCTTGCTGGGATCTCTGAGCAATTTTGACACGGCTGAACATACCAGGTTTGAGAATTCCATTGGGATTAGCAATGGTAATTTCCACTTGTGAAGTATGGCTCATCTGATCGATAAAAGGCTGAATAAGAGTGATCTTACCCGTAAATGTTTTTCCTGCTACTGCATCAAATGACACTTCTGCCAACTGACCAGTCCAGATTGCGGCTAGCATTTCTTCATTCACTTCAATGCGTACTTTAACGGGATCGATCTGCATCAGCCTGATCACACCTGGAGCATGAGAATAACCCATCTTTAAAGCCGGAACAAACATATAATTTTCTCCTTTATTCACCAGATGCTGAGCAATAACACCACTGAATGGTGCCCTGATTTGAGTGTTTTTTTTCAAAAGTTTATAGCGTTCGTATTTTGCCTCATACTGGGCTTTTACATGGTCATAATCTATTTCCGGTATCGATCCTTTTTCGAAAAGACGTTTCATACGCAAATAATCTTTTTCGTAGGTTTTATATTCGATTTCTGCCTGGGCAAGCAATTCTCCGGAAAGTTCAACAAGAAGTGCGCCTTCTTCTACTATATCTCCTTCATTGTAATAGATTTCTTCTACTCTACCAGGTAAAATGGCTCCCAAATTTGTTTCCTGATTAGGCATTAGAGTACCGGCAAATTCCATTACAGGTTCAAATGTTTTTAACTGGCTTTTAACCACTTTCACTGGTATTACCTGTTCCTGAGTTTCTGTTATTTCTTTATTACTGCAGCTCCATACGGCAAAGCTTACCAACATTATCATCAATAGATTTTTTTTCATTGTATTCTCCTTATAAAATTCCCATTGCTTTTTTTAGACTTACCTGTTCAATTTTAAATTCTGACTTTGCGTCGATCAGACTGGAATATGCTTCCTGCCACAAAACCTGGGCATCAAGAACATCTGAACTGCTAACCAGACCTTCGTGATTGCGATTAGTTGTTTCTTTTAAATTTTCATCTGCTTTGGCATAATTCTTTTTGCACATGTTTATCCTGGTTCTACTTTCTGCCACTTTGAATTTACATTGCTCAATTTCCAGATCTATCATTTCCTCAGTTTCTTGATATCTCTTTTCGGCAGCGCGTTGCAGATGTTTACTAGCTCTATAATCAAAGCCTCGTTTGTTCCAACCAAAAATATCCATCTCGAAACTAACTCCCACCGACCAATCTTCACCGAATTCTTCTGTAAAATTATCGTAGGGATTGGGATTCAACCAGTTGTAACCGGCATTAAACATTATATTCGGGCAATAGCGTGCCAGGTTTATACGTTTCAGACTTTTACTGATATTTATGCCCTGCTGGAGCATAAGAAGTTCAGGTCGGTCACCTGATTCTGAAGAATTTTCCCAGGAAGAATCATTTTCAATTCTATCATCAGAGATTTCTAATTCTTCATTTAAAGGTAATCCGATAACCTGCTTCAAAGCAAGCTTGACCAAAGTTAAACCGTTCTGTGCTCTCTGCAGCTGCAGTTCTGCTTTGTTGTACATTACTTCCACTCTAAGCAGATCACTTTTAGTAATAATACCTTCAGCTTCCAAGTTTTTCAGATCCTGCCAATGTACATTAACCGTGGTTTTATATTGGTTGGCTAATTCTACTTTTTCTTTCAGGCTTACAGTCTGCCAATACAACTCTTCCGTACGCTGCAAAACTTCCTGACGTGTTAAGACCTGCTGAGCTTGACTTATTTTTTCCTGAGAATTACTGATCCTGTATTGCTCAATGATCTTTCCACCTGTAAAAACTGGTTGTGATAAAACAACGCTGATTGCATAGTTATCTTTCGGTAGAAGCTGAAGAGCCAGAGATTCATCCAGCAATCCATTGGCATACATAGCTGAAAGTGTTTGATAGAAAATATCGTTTTCTACACCAAGACCCGCAAAATTGCTAAATTCCTGCATTCCATTTAATAAATCAGTAAAAGTATCATTCAAATCATACTCTACTTCCTGATGCAAGTGTGTGTAATTTCCTATTGCTTTTACCTGGGGAAGAAAATTGGTAAAGACAGAGTTTTTATTACATTTTGCCGCATCTGCTTCTTCCTGTACAGCTGCAATAGTCTTATTATTTTCCAAGACCAGCTGTTTGCATTCTTCCAGAGATAACTTGTGGTGGGTCGCTGCTGCCGGAGATAGCAACAACATAAAAGCTAAACACATTAATACAGATATATTGTTAAATTTCTTCATAAAACCTCCGTTTATCTAATCCCGTTGAAGATAACTTCGATAGATGTATTGATCATTTCGTCGATATCCCAATCTTCATTTTCCAAGAAACGTCCAATAAAAGTACCGTAAGTTACACCCAAGATCATCAAAACCAGAGAATCATTCAATTTAAAAGAAACCCGGTGATTTCTGATCCCCTGCTCGATTATGTCTTTAATAAGACAAAAATCCGTTTCCATAATGTCCTTTCTGTGCTTCTCCAGGAAATTTTTTGCTTTATTCGGCAATCTTTCTTTCTCGAATAAACGCATAAAGGATATATTCTCACGCATCATGTTGATCTTCATTGTCATGTAGGTTCGAAGTTTTTCCTTCACGTCTTCTGCTGCTGTTAGTGCTTCCACTATGTCGGTTTGATACTCTCTGATCTTTAGCAGAATCATTTCTGACAAAATCTCGTCTTTACTCTTAAAGTAATAGTAAAGTGCTGTCTTCTGGATTCCGCATTCTCCGGCAATATCCTCCAGTGTGATCTTTTCGATCCCAAATTTCTGGAAGGCATTTTGAGCCGCTGCCAAGATTTCTTCACGACGATTCATATCTCTTCCTCCTAATTTTAACTTTTCATTCATAAGTTCAAAAATTTAGATAGAGAAAATGTGTCAACACCTTTTTTGAATTATTTATTAAATTGTTCAAAATGTGGGAATACTGAAGTTAAAATCGATAAGAAATAAAGCTTCGCAGTTCGTTGTTTTTGGCTACAACATCTTTGTAATTGTCATATTTACCATTTCTTAAATAATATAAATACTCCAAACCTAGCTTGAAGTGTTTACTGATCGGTGTATCCACCCGGTAATTAGAAATCTCAATTGCTTCAGTACCATCTGCCCCACTTAGAGTATAAAGCCAGTAACGCAGATAACCTACATACATTTCTCCATATTTTTCGTTAATCAACCAACCTTCAAATTTACTACTGTAACCTGGTCCAAGATTGTAATCGCGATGAGCCTGTTGTGCATAAACAGAGTTGCTGCCACCCATGATGATGGCGGAAACATGACAGGATGTGAAAAGGTTCATTCCTTCGTAGGCTGAAAAACGAGAGATCACTCCACCCCCAACTCCACTGGCAGCTATCTTATAAACATCATTTGCCAGATAATCAAAGTGTTGAAAAGCACCAAAAAGATTGTCTTGCGCCATCTCACCCGTGTTTCCCTGAAAATTGAAATTACTGCCCCAAAGCAGGGCATCACCATAGAAATTAGTTATTGTATCCACACCTTTCAGGTTAATTCCTAAATGCAGATTAAAATAATCAAATGGTTTACGTTTTTCATTTTTGAAAGGAGTTCCATAAACAAGCTGGGCTTTAAGAAGAGGCGATTCTTTACCTTGAAAAATATTCATTCCTTCCCCTACAGTGTTTCCACCCAGTGAAATCTCTGCCAACACATCTTCACGTTGCTGATTATGAAATCGACTTTTTGTTTTGGTTCTACCTTGGAATAGTCTGTTTATACCGCGTATTGGATTAATAACTCCAGCCCCAATTTCTCTCCAGGTTCGTTCCGATCCGGTAGCGGAATCATCCAATATTAAAGAAGAAACACGCCAGGTAATTTCACCCAGCATGATACCACCCATGGTTGTTGTTATCAAATCGTTATTGGAAGGTTCTTCGATCTCCATGAACATTTCCCACATGAAACTTCCAGCCAGAGAGAATGGTGTTGATTCCCAAAAATTGAAACCGTTACTGCGTGCAGAGTTGAAGTAGAGATTGCCATGATAAGGATGTAGAAATTGGTTCATCAAGAAGTCACTATCATCAAACACAAAACCGCTTTGCAAATTATGCTTAACAGATTTTATACTGATATTAGCCCATTCCGCTTTAGCAATATAGTTATCAACACTCCACACCCCTAAATTTATGCCAATCGCTTCACTGGCAGCTAGTTTAAAATTCTTAGGATTCGAACATTTTACAGCAGAATTGGTTTGTAAAGAATCTGTAGAAACTGATTGAGCATGGATCAAACTGATTGAGATAAGGAATAGGAAAATTATATATTTTATCATAAGTAACCTCAAAATAGATTTATTCCACAGAAATAGAGTAGCCTATCTTCCGAAGTTACTGTTTCTGCGTCCTCATCATCCAAATCAGGATAGTCAGCCATGGTGGAACCCCCGATTCCTCCGAAAATTGAAACATTCTCAGTTATACGTAAAGAACAGGAAAAACGCAGTTGTAGCGCAAAACTATTGGGAATATCACTCTCTTCATTATCGGGTTCATAAATTACATGGAAGAAACCGAAATCGGTCTCAAATCCTAATCTTTTCCAGGGAACTCTATAACCGTAATGAAACCCGAACAAAACAGATTCTTCAATTTCAGATTCTAAATTGGGTGCTCCTATTTCCAAACTGGAAACAAAATTATTGGATTCAAACCGGATAGCAGTAACAAAACCAGCAAAATTACTGATGTAGTTCTGCCAGCGGATATTTCCATCATCCGAAATATTAATAAGTCCAATTGGTACACCTTCTTGTTGCTCCGCGAGATTCATCAATCCGATCTGCCAACCCCGATTTAACTGGGTGATGTTCCCAATGCCCAATTGAACACCCTTAAGCTCTGCGCACACATTCAAACTTGCGGTTTGGAGACCAGACATTTTACGTGCAACAAAATTGAAAGTTGTTCCAAACTGAGCGCCTTTAAAACCACCACCTACAACGTTCCCGACTACGGCTGACTGCAGCCCGTAAAAATCTCTTCCTACAATATTAAAAACAGCAGACTGTTGCATTCCCCTGAAATATCCACCCACAAAATTCATCGCTCCTACGACCTGATATCCGGAAAAACTTTTTCCCAAAAGGTTGAATGCAATCCCGGCTTGAACACCCAAAATGCTTTGGTTCACCACATTCACAGTGGAGAACGAGATGCCCTGTAGATCTTTATTAATCTGGGAATATAGAAGTGATGCCTGAATTCCATTTACACTGCCATTACAGATTGCTGAGAATCCTGAAATGCTGGCACCTTCAACATTGCCTACACTATTTTGAAAAAGAGATAAGTTAAA
>Ga0307990_1003320_pt1 | contig 12346 bp, 20 predicted proteins | sample EllFjometagen129_FD_203168 | JGI IMG/M metagenome (GOLD analysis project Ga0307990, IMG submission 203168) | Marine microbial communities from Ellis Fjord, Antarctic Ocean - #129 | ecosystem: Environmental > Aquatic > Marine > Unclassified | place: Southern Ocean | collected 2014-10-08
TGTTTACACTTAAAACAAATCATTTTATTCTCCTTTTTTTATCGCTACACATAACACTGCGTCAGTGCTACGCAGTACGCCTGTAGTTAAGCTCACTCCACTATCATCTTCACGCCTTCCAGATGCAGCGAGGCATAAAGCAAAACACCATAGTTATAGATATCATAATTATCAAAGATGGCCGTCCGGAATAGATCCATTGCCAGATCCTGCATTGCAGTTTGGAACCCAGGGAAATCATCAAAATAATCATTAATACATTTTAATATTCTAACTAAATATTCTTTATCCATATCATCCTCTTTTATAATACAATTGCTGTCTCGGTCCGGCATTTCCAATGGAACGGCGGAAAGGGAGTATGCGCTCCACTCACGCCGATCGGAACTTCATTACCATCATAGACCACTTCGTTATTAGAAACCCACGGAGCGAATGCTTTGATCTGCTCACGGGCTTTATCCAGGTTGCCTTCCTTCATCTCTACATCCAGAAGTTTATCCCGGATATCGATCGCATCACTTAAGGGATAGATCTCATGCTGGCCAACCAGGGCCAGACAGATATCACTAGTCCTGTCATCCATCGGATTGATCAGTGTGTATCCCCTGGCTCCTGCTTTCTCATATCCACGCAGGCGGCCAAACTCACGAACTCTGAGCGATGTATGTTCAGCAAGTCCCTGCCAGTATGCTCTTCCTTTTTTAGTGAGATCTCCGAATTGTGTTTTGAGCTGAGTGGTAAGTTGATTCATGGTTGCACCTTTATCAATTGCAGTATATAAAGTCTCGCTGAATTTGGAAGATAGATCTGAATTAAAATGTTCTCCGATCCAGAAGTTCTGCTGCTTACTGAAAATGGCAGCTGTCCTTTGCTCTGTTACTCCATACAATCCAATTCCGAATTGAGCGGAGACTTCTTTTTGAACATCACTCAATCCATATTTAAAACTCTTCTCCATGAAGATCTTAGTTTGCTTTCTCACTTCCGCTGCGAACTCTTCACCCAACTGAACATTGACCGTGTTCATTAACTCGTCCATCACTGCCGGTGTTATGTGCTGAGTTGCTTTTGTAGCGATCAACATTCTTACAGCCTGCCGGCTGGCATCCCTCACGGAAGCTTTCCAGGCGTTATTTAATACCTGGTAATATTGGAACATCAATCTATCATAAGCATTCATCTAAACTCTTCTCGCTCTGGCTCTGCCGCGTCTTGGATTAAAACCCGGGAACTGCTGCAGCCAGCCTTCAGTTGCATCAATGCCATCTAGGAAACCATCTGGGAAAGAAAGAAATTCCTCTTCAATTGTTTTAGTATCCTGACCATCAGGATAGATTATAAGTCCCTGTTCAACGATTGTCTCAAGGCTTTCGCAGCGTTCAAGTTTGTTCTCTTTATTATAATATGGTTTTATGAAATGAGTGATGGAACTATTATTGTTATTATTACACCAGATATCCAGATCACGACAGAAGCGTTTACATTGAGCGTAGTTGCCTTCGACCCTCACTTTCAATCTTACTCCGTGTTTCTTTTTAAGCTCTTCAAATGTTCTGTAGAATGATTCAAAAAATACACTATCTTTTTCCTGGCGATCGCGGCAATGAGTCACATAATATTTATTCTCAAATTTGATCCCGCCGACATAAGCTTTCCTGCAGTTCTTTTCACCATAAGCAGGGTCCACATATAGTCTTGCGTGTCTGGCTTTTTGTTGTGGTAATTTATTCCAGCGCTTGAACCATTCCCACTTAAAGACTTTACCTTCGATGATTTTTTTGCCCATCATCTCACGCAGATAGTTCACGTTTCCCATAGTCTTCCGGAGAGTTGCCAGCTCTTCTGTTGGAAATTGTTCCGGCCAGCGGCTGGTTCCATCTGCCTTTTCTATCGGGAACCTCATTAAGATCTTCTTGCCTGAAATAAGATGTTTCCGCTCTGCTGGTTTTGCTTTCGGATCATCAGACTTGATCTCTTCAGCTATCTCATCTTCCATCTGGCAGATCGCAAAATTAGGATGAGTTAGGTTTCCCTTCCAGGTTACACGTCCATTCTTAGAGGGATCCAGTGCACCGAGGCTTTCACCCAGTATCTTATCCAGCTTCCTCTTCCCAATCACCCAGTTACCGATGTTGTCTGACTTATCGATATCATCACAGTCTATCAGCCCGGGACGCTTACCGGTCTTTGGGTTTATGGTTCCCTTAATTCCCTGCTTTATGGAACGTGATCTGATCCTGGCTTTATTCTTCAGGTAGAAATCCTCTTCGTCTCCATCAATTATTTTGAGTTCAGGATAATCATTGAGGATCCTGCGGTTATTTGTTAGTTCATTATAAATAAAAGAAGTTCTCTCGGAAGCAATTTCTCGGTCTGCTGCTATAAGCAAAACGTAATCTTCGCCCTTTATTAGTTTCCAGATCTGGTAAGCAGGTCCCATTCGCATCGTTTTACCAAAACCCCGAAAGCCTGTATCTACAGTGATCCCTTTAGTATTAGATTCGGTCAGTTCAAATTCTTCTCTATGATCCGGGCAAAATGGAAGTGTAAAGATGTGAGGAAGATAAGTCGTGCACATAAACTTGAATGCTTTCCAACCGTCACCGGTTGCCTTTTCAACTCTTTCTGCTTTCTTCCCTGGAGTATCCTCAATGAAAGGGCGGATCGTGGGTGTTCGTACAGCGATCTCTTGTAATTTTTTTTGCTGGATCTTAGTGAAATCAAACATACTTTTCCCTTAAGAACTCACTCAGATCAAGCAGTGATGCTTGGTAATGTTTTCGGAGGACATCGTTGCCGGTCTGCATACAAAATTCGATCACATCTTCCTGGAATTTTATAATATGTTCAAGTAATCGTTTGTCAGGTTTTTTACGTTCCATGTATTCCCTCAAGAGTCCTCGTAGAGATTGAAGGTCTTTATTCGCTGGGTCCTTCGTGTATTCCTGCATTGCTACAAATAATAATTGGTCAGCAGCTTTTTCAATTTTTTTCTGCAGATCCTTGATCTCTTCATTCTTCGTGTTCCAGCTCTCTTTCTTTATCCAGCGAGAAACAGTCCTGGGTTCTACACCGACATTGCGGGCGATCAGTTTCACGTCCGTGATGCCGCTTTCATAGAGTTCTCTTCCAATCTTTTTTGCGTTGCGATATGCAGTAGCAGTAGAGCTTTTCTTTAACATTATTCCTCCAGTGGATCTACTTTATTATCTTCCAGAAATTTGTTCATTTTGTTTCCGGGAAGTCTAAGAGGACCATGATTTTTCAATCGGAAGCATGGGAATGGATTATCCAGATCTTTAATGCGGCGATATACAGTTTTGATATCAATGCTTAATATCTTGGCAACCTCATCAGGACGGTAACAACGATCATCCTTGAATAATTTATCCATCCATTCCTCTCTTCTCTTTGTTAATATTCTTGGTGTCCTTAGTCAACCCCTGCTGTCCACTGTTGCGAACTCTTTTTCTGGCTCGCCTGGTTCGTTTTGTTTTAGGTTTCTTGCTGCCTATTAATATTTTCCAGGCCCACTTAAGTCGATATCTGAATGGGGAATGCTTCAGGTCCGCTATCAGGTCCACTTCAATTTTGCGTCTTCTGTCTCTCACTGTTCTCACGATCTTTGTAGTCCTACTTCCGCTCACCTGTTCCTCCTGGCATCTTTGTATTTTTATTTAATTTTTTCAATAAATCACTCACTATCTTTCCGCCTTCAACGGGATCATATTCCTCTTCCTGTATGGCCGTGATGTTTCGCGTCTCAATAGCTGCTTTCTTTTGGTTCTTTTTATTCTCTTCATCATTACGGGCGAATGTGTATTCCTGGAGATAGGCTTCAAACTTTGATGGTCTGTAGAGAGTTGAGGGTCTTAAGAATATTCTGGAGTCAGTATGCAGCCACATCTTACATTTTGCTTCATGAACTTTTTTGAAATCTTCCACTGTGAATCCGGCATTGAACCGGGATTTAATAAGCGCTTGAGTATCTTTTGAGCTGGAACGATATCGCAATCCTGTGCGAGTGTTTAGATCTGCCAGGATCTCCACAACATTTGCCATAAAATCAGCCTTGTCTGTGGTAGGAATGCCGGCTCTTTTGCACTCTCGCAGAATGGCCCGGTTATACCATTTATGCAGCAGCTCTATTGCCCGGGTTTCACCGATCAATCTACATAGTTCTGCATGTTTCTTCTTGAGTGATCTCAATTTACCATCCTAATTGTTTGCTGATCTCCGGAGTGAACCCACCAAAGTTAACAAATAATCTCTTTCTGAAAACCTCAGCATAAGGTTTGGAAGTATCTAAGTATTCATGGTTAGTTCCAAATCTCCAGATCCGGCACATTTCAAGCTGGCTCATGTCATTGATCTCATTAATTTTCTTTTGCTGCTCTGTAGTTAAACTCATTATCTCTCCTAGAAATTAAATTCTGGCTGTTGTTTTTTCCTCAGCCTGGTTTGATTAGCTTTCATATTATTATCTTCTCTGTCGTGGGCTAAATGGCACCTCTGACAAAGAGCCTTTAAGTTAGATGGATCATTGTTCTGAATATCTTGATCAAGGTGTGCGATCGTGAGAACTATCCGTATTGTTTTAGGATAATCACCGAAAAGCTCTTCTCCTTCGCCACTGCTCATATTAGTAATTTCATCCTCAGTGTGAAAATTACCTTCCGGATCCCTTGATCCTAAAGCGTGATCTGCAACTCCACACTCTTCACATTTAAGCCCAGCCCTGGCGAGGATCTTTATCCTGATCTCTTTCCAGTTCTTCGGATATTTTTTATAATCTATCGGCATAACAACTCCATTCCTCAACCCTCTATTACGAGAGCTGGAGAATGGACCGGCAAGGTATACCAGGGGAGGGGATAGTTCCCTGCCGGCAAATTCATTTGCTACATTGCGCTGAAGTTAAGTGGGATAGGAACCAGTTTGCCGTCCTCATCCCGCGTTCTGAAGTTCAAATAAGTTTTAGTGTAATCCACACTAATACTGTTAGATATGAGTTCCATAGCATCTTTCCATTCTTTATCTTTGATGTTGATCTCTCTCAGTCCTAGCAATTGTTTTACATTCACATTGCCCTGCTTATCGGTTTTAAAAGCTTTGTTCACCAGGGCGATTATTTTATCATCAGCACCGTCGCTCCATTTCATGATCAGTTCATCGATCTTTTTCTTTGCGACATTTACCCGTTCATCGGTAACAAAATGCTTAGATAGTTTCTGCTCGATCTGATTCTCTTTAGCAAAATCGTAGATAGAAGCATTGCCTTCGATGGAGTCGGTTCCGTTCTCTTCAGCAACCTTCTGCATGTGCTTATCGACTATAGTCGCTATCTTTACTTTCTCATCAGTGATATGTTTTTGCAGCCGCTTCACACGTCTTATCACTGTTGTTACCATTTTGTCGGATCTCTTCTCATGAGGGAATATCCTTCTCTCTGGAATTCGTTCTCCCTCCGCATTGAGCCAATACTTCTTTTTGTTTATTACTTCAATCTTTGGCATACTTCCTCCTTAATATAATAAGTATATTCACCAATCTTTTTACTTTTGTAAGCCCGTCCGCAGATCAGGGCTGCCTTTCCTCTTTTCAACTTTAGGAACAATCTCAGCCACCATTTGATCAGCATACTTCCTCCTTGTTCACTTTTGCTTACTTCTAATATATCCATTTAGCATATTCTTTGTTGCTCGGCGTTCCTTGCTGTTCAGAATATTCCAATGGCTTTTATGATAGTGCTTGATCCAGAAGTGCTGCAGTCTGCTCATTGTATCTTCCGACCAGGCAGAACATGCCAGATGCCACATGTGCATCCCGGATTTATCAAACCTCTCAAAGCCACTGTTATCCTTAATTCCCAGTAGTTCATTCCGCAGTTTACACAGGTGACTCCAATCCAATTCTCTCAGAGATCTCCCGTAGCCCCACTCTTCCATCAGGTCATGAAATTGATCATAACTCCACCCGTATTTTTTGGCGGAGATAGCCATGATCTTTTGACGTAGATGTTTGAAATCAGCTTCAGTTTGCATTATCCTCTCACTCCATAAGGTACTATGCTGTTCAGGAAGCCTTGCTGCTTTTGAAGTTTCACAATTCTCTTTCCAACTCTCAACACATGCATAAAGTCTGCCTGGACAATTTTGGTTTCTTTATTTCTGAGATTTTCTTTATTCACGTTATCAAGCTTACGATCAACAATCACCAATCTTACCAGCTCATAACTGCATTCAGCTTTAATGGCGATATCCCGCAGGTTTGTATATCCATCTTCTGTAATGATCTTCTCGATCTTATCTCCCATCTCCTTGCTTGCCTGGGTAGATTTTGTATGGATGATCTTAGGTTTCCCATTCCAAATGTAGAAATACTTCTTATTTACTTTCCTCTGTAGTTTTATCTTACCTTCCTTCCGAAGAGCCTGTATATGCATCTGAGATTTTTTCAAGCTCACGTTACACAGTTCAGAAGCTTCATAAACGCTAAAGGGACGATCACAGTTGAAAGCAAAGTTCTCGATCTTATCTTTATTCAACATCAGCTCTCCAGGTCTTTTAGTGTGATTTTTGTAAGTTCATTATCGACGGCTGTAACTTCGCAGTCCTGGATGAAGCTCTGAACCTTGCGCAGATTACCTTTGAATTTCTTAACTACCAGATCATAAACATCTTTATCAAATTCCACATCAGAGCAGCTTTTCATTACCATGGCAACATCAGCGGCTGTATTAGCTTTGAAATTAATGAATTCACAACGGCTGAAGAAATGAGGATTATAAGATTCCAAAACTTCCCGGGTGTCATGTTCCCCGATCATGATAATGCTCGCGTGAGCTGTATCCCTGAAATCACGGAATACTTCAATGATCTCCCACTTCCGGAACTGAGCGCAGAGGTTCGTCTCATCAAATACAAATACCTGATCAGGCATTTTAAGAAACATCTCAATACAGGCATCTTCCAACTTAGCAGTAGATCCACTCAGTACTTCATTGCTGCCTGTATAAATTTTATTGAGCCGCTTATAGACCTGCTGTAGAAAACTCTTAGCAGAGTCAGTTGCTCTCATTCGATAATAACACCAACCACGAGAAAACGTTCTCATGTCGGTATAATAGGTTTTACCCATTCCCGCTTTACCATGAATCAAAATCATGCCGGGACTCTCTTTCGATTTCAGCCGATTGATTATCTTGTCAGCCAACACCACGTTTTCAGTTGATACTAATTTCTCTTTCACTATTTCCCTCCTATATTCCTAATCTGTTTAATGTTTTGTTAATTTTATCGTTTTTTGGTTTTTCAATTATGGGAGCATCTTCTTGAGTCTCTTCCTTATTAATAATAGCATCCAGCCACTTTGTATCTTTTGTCTCTTCCACTTCAAACTTAGCATCAATGATATGACTCAGATCCGGGATAGGCTCTTCCTTTATTATTCTTTCTACTATAGGATCTCTTTGCGTCTTAGCGTCCTTTCCGGTTAACTTCCCGAACTCAGGATATTTTTCGATCTCATTTAATCTTACCTGGATCAGTTCTTTTTTATCCTGGTCAATATCCGAATTCAGCAGCTTATGAAGTTCCCTATTATTCAGCTTCTTGATGTCGGTAATAAGAAGTTCTTTCTGTAGACTGATTGCTTTCTTTCTGAAGGTCCTATTCGCCTTGATAGCTTCAGCTGAGATCTCGTCTTGAGTATAAGATCCTTTTTGAACCATAAGAGCAGGAGTGCTTAATTCTCGTCCGTCATCACCGAATACACGCAGCTTGCTTAAATCATTCACATTATATCCGATCTTAACTTTTTTCATTACGGTGAACGCTGCATGTTGATAGAGGATATCATCAAATAATTTAATATATCCATTCCGGCAGGATCTCTCTTCGGTCCAGAGAGCTTTATATTTCAATTCATCAGCTGTAAGTTTTTTGGTCATATCAGTCATCTGCAGGTAAGCTTCCTGCGGGCTGAAATTCTGCAGCAATTTCTTTTTGCGGTTGTTATAATATTCTATATGCTTCCCTATCTCTTCAACCATGAAATCCCATTCAGGGATATTAAGCTTCTTATCTTTCAGAATTGCTTTATTGGTTCTATTCAAATGTTCAGGTCGATCATCAGGACTCATCCCCACATAAACATCGGCAAAGCGCGGTTGAGTTTCCAGTGGGCGGAATATACGGAAGTGAGCAGGCTCGATCTTTTTACCTTTAGAATTACCCGGAGTAACGAACTTGATCCTTTCCAATCCGCAATCAAAGAAGATCCCGTTTCTGCCCGTCATCGTTAATTCAACTGCCCGCTGCTTTAATTTTATATGTTTCTTTCTTGTCTCAAATTCTACAATATGCTTGGCACACAATTGCTCATTATAAATTCCAACAGGATTATCCGGCTGCAGGATCCGTGGAGCAGGGAACCTGGTCATTGCGTGTTGCCAGGCAGAGGCAATTACGTCACTTCGTTCACTGTAACTTATAGCCCATCCCGTCACCAGATCAGTGCTCACGTCATAAAAATAAACCACAACAGGTCTAATTAAGCTGTCTTTTAACCAGGGATTATGAACCAGCATCTTCATCACGTAACCATCATATTGCCATACATCACCTGGAAGAGCGTCATTATTTCTTGGAACATAAGGCATTATGTTATCCAGAGTTTTCTTCCCCTGTTTTCCGGCGATCACTAATGCCTGTCTCTCCTTCACTTTCTTATAATATTTAAGGAAGGTTGGATAAGAAGGAAGTGTAGTTTTGGGTTGCTTGGCCAGGATAGCGTCAGATAACTGACTATATAAATGTGCTGCCCTGGTTGCCGGTTGTGTTAGTATCCATGTATTCGCAAGCGCATAAAACACATCACTCCGAATCGGTTTACGTCCTCTGTTTCCTTTCCGGTCTGGAGCTAATACGCTGGTCCTGCGTCCGGAAGTTTCCCATTTATTGTGATGCCTGTATAAAGTTTTTACAGATACTCCACCTAAAATGTTAACCTCAGAGGTTAATATTATTCCCTCTTTAATGTCAGTTTCAAATCTATTATCAGAATCTCTCTTTCTTAAATAATTCTTTTTAGCATCATCCCGGTATCGAAGCCATAATAGCATGGCACTTTCCATTGCAAATGCGTAACGTCTCTGGTTCTCGCTCAAGGAACTTAGGCCAGTATCAGGATTCTCATGGATGACAAGCTGCTTCCATTTTTCCTGGGCCTCTATTGGAAGCGTCCGCACATCGATCATCGTCCGGAATCCGCCGCCATCTTTAGGCTGCTTAATGGAAGTGATCTTGTTAGAATTAATCTTGTTTATAATTGTGTTCCTATGCCAGCTTGTTAGTTGTGCAGTGGTTTCGGTAGTAATAAAGAACCTAATCTCATTATTCTGTAAGGCTTTATCTATACCAACGACACTATGTGTAATTTGTTGTGCAGTGCACTGCACAATGTCGCTGGTCGGAACTAAGTCTTTATGTTTATTTGTTTTAACTGTTTTTGGGTGTTGTGCAGTGGATGTCGCTGGTCTGTCGCTGGTCGGAGATAAGTCCTTATTATCTAAAGAACTTAACTGACCAACGACACTGTCGCTGGTCAAAATGTCGCTGGTCGGTGTCGCTGGTCCAGATATGTCGCTGATATTCTCAGTAATTGTTTTATTTTTCTTTGGTGTTTTTATGTCGTTGGTATTCTCATTTATTTCTTTATTTTTTTTGATGTATACTTCAAAGACTAATCCATTCCCTCCCACTCCGGGAACTTCACGGCTCTCCAGTTTGCCTGCCGCTATCTGTCTCTGAATCGTTCTCATGCTCTTACCGAGCCTCCTTGCTGCTTCCTTTGTACTAATCCACATAATAACCCTCCAGATTAATAATGGGTGGGGCGGTGGCCAAACCGCCCCGAGGGTTATTGTTTCCGGAGCCTATCCCGGACACTGGCTTTTCAATACGTTCTTTCATATAACCCTCATAAAATAAAACACTAACGTGTGCCCCGCAATTGGTGATGTTTACATCTCCACACTTTTAGCGAAGCACCCGTTAAGGTTCTTAAGTAACTTTGATCCAAAGTCTGTTCAGCCAGGCTGTTGCAAATTGTTCTTGAGATTCACGACGTTCCATAATATCAATATAGAATGCTCCACGGATCACTGTAAATGCGGTGTGAACTAACGCTGCTTTGCTCATGAAGTAAGCTCTTTCCAGGGCGTGAATACTCTTCGCCCCGACATCTCCATCTACCTTGAGGTCAGCCCAATACTTAGCCCTATTATTAAGTACATTCAATGTCCTTTGCAGGAACTTCCCGGCAGCAGAGGTGCCGCAATTCACGGCTGTATCAAATAGATCTATCGCTAACCTGGGATCAGTGAAGCTGTTTAATTTCATCTTATCCCAGTAGTTGATCCTATAGAAGTCACGCACATAATCATGTAATATAGCGAATATTGTATTCGTCTTGATTGTTCCTTGGCGCTCTTTGAGTGAATCTATATGCTGCCAACCGGCCCAGGCAGGATGAAATTTTCTGCTGATTCCGCAGTATGTTTCTCCGCCATTATCGTCGGGATTGTTTGCGTACCCGCCCTCATGTTCCATCATCTGTGCAAATGCTGTTGTAAATACCATTGGTTCTTTCATGTCAGGTTCTCCTTGTTTGAAGGTCTTCTATCTGAGATTTGAATTCGCGCTGATCCCTCAATGCATCCCTGTAGATCGCTCTGATTTTCGTTCTCAATTTCCCTGCTTTATAGGTCTGTCTGACGGCAAGGATCAGTAAGCATACACCCGCAATAATTAAATAGATCATTATTCCTCCTTTATTTAACTGTATAGAACGCGTCTTCCGGTTCCAACCCTTCATTATTGGCTTGGAAATCGGCTTCATCTTTATTAATCTGGTTCAATTTATAGGCAAAATCGGTGCTTCCGCAATTGTGACAGCTGGTATTATCTGAAGAGTTAAAGCAATTGCAGGATCTACACCACTTGAATTCGGTTCCATGTTCCATTATATAGGCTAAGCTTTCTTCCATCCATGGACCTATGAGTGGGAACCGGCAATGTGTAGAGCGATTCCGGGTGATATCGAATTGCCCTTTAAAATATCATTACCCATTAGGGCATCATATATCACTTCCAGCTCTGGTTGTAATGCCTCGATAATTGAATTATTAAGGGTTTCGCTGGGAATTGTGCTGGATCCTTTTATCGCTTTATGCACAGACGAAGTTGATTTGTTTAGCTGTTTTGCCAGGCTTACAATGTTTATATTCTTTGCGCTCATTGCAGCTTTGATCACGTTTTTGGGATAAACTTTTAATTTCATTTTCGCCTCACTATCTTATTATTCATTGACACACATTACACACCGATTCTTTTTTGAACGGTGAAGACGTGGTCAAAGCTCGTTTCATATAACGAACGGTCAAGTTATTTTTGTGGGATAAAGGAAACGGAGATGATTGGAAAAAGATTAAAAAGTATCAGGACCGCATTAAATCTCACCCTTACAGCTTTTGCTAAATCTCTTAAAATAGGTAAAAGTTCTTTAAGTAAGTTAGAAAATGAGCTAACGGTACCCTCAACACAGACCTATATTTCATTAATGAAACGTTATAATGTCAATGCAAATTGGCTTCTCACTGGAGATGGAGAGATGTTTATTACGGAGCATCCAATTACTGGGAATGGAAATTGTCATAGTATAAGAGTAGATGCAGAAATATCAGCAGGTCTTCCGGTTGAGGTTTCAAACGAGACGCTGGAGTATATACATATAGATAATAATATAATTAATAATATTAATAATTATTATATATATAGGGTTAATGGTGAGAGCATGGCACCTGGAATTATGCATAATGATATTGTTATCATTCGTAAATCCATCAACTGGATAGAAAACTGTAACTCAATTTGTGCAGTCAAGCTTGATGGACGTATCGCTCTCAAGAGGATAATCTGCGCAGGGCATCATAAATTGCTTTTATTGATCTCAGATAATCTCCATTATGAGCCTATTATCGTTGACCCTAAGCAAAGCGAAGTCGCTTTATTAGGCTTTTTACACTACTTAATCCGTAAAGCATAGCCACCTTAGCACCACTTTTTATCAACCTTTTCTCAAATTCTCATTTATTTCTTTATTTTTCTACAGTATACGTCGCTGGTTTTCTCAACAATTGTTTTACTTTTACCTTAGATTGCATAAAATTCTCAATTTCTTTTTAGTGTCGCTGGTCGGTTAATTGCTTATTTAGTAGATGTTAATCGATGTCGCTGGTTTTCTCAGTTATTCTTATCCCCTTTATTGCTATTAAAACGTT
>Ga0307990_1003322_pt1 | contig 12334 bp, 14 predicted proteins | sample EllFjometagen129_FD_203168 | JGI IMG/M metagenome (GOLD analysis project Ga0307990, IMG submission 203168) | Marine microbial communities from Ellis Fjord, Antarctic Ocean - #129 | ecosystem: Environmental > Aquatic > Marine > Unclassified | place: Southern Ocean | collected 2014-10-08
AAACGAGGGAAAGATCATCTCCGCCGTATTGGCGGCCAGTGACTATGACGATGCCATGGGGCGTGTGCTGGCACTGTATCCGGACATGGACGTTGAGACCGCGTCCGACATGATGGCCCGGTGCCTGGTGGCAGCCGAGGCGTTCGGGAAATATACCGTAAAGGATGAAAATGACGGTTAAGCTTAAACCACTGCCCATGAAAGCGGCCCAGGAATTCTGGAACGATAAGGTTATGATGTCTCCCAGCCAGTTCAAGCGGCTGTCAGATCCGGCCAAATTAAAAGCATTCAGCGTGTCCGGGATTGCAAAAGGGGATGAGCTGTCCACGGTATTCGAATCCATCAAGCGGGCCGTCAATGACGGGATCCCCTTTGCCGACTTTCAGAAATCATGCAAAGAAATTTTTGATCGCCGGGGATGGACCGGTGTTTCAGCCTGGCGGGTGGATAATATTTTCCGCACCAATATCCAGACCGCCTATAACGTCGGTCAGTATAAAGAAATGCAGGCCGTGAAAAAGACCCGGCCATACTGGCAATACAGCGCGGTCAACGACACCCGGACCCGTCCGCTGCATCGTGCATTGGACGGCAAGATCTTTGAAGCGGAGCATGCGTTTTGGGATGTCTGGTACCCGCCCAACGGGTTCCGGTGCCGGTGCGGCGTGACAACGCTCAGCCAGCGCGAAATAGATCGAGATGGCCTGACCATCGAGACAAAAGACCCCACCGGCGGGTTGATCGAACCCAAAACACCCGACGGAATAACCATGCCTGCCAGGCCATTAATGCCGGACCCGGGCTTTTCGTATCACCCCGGGAAAACGGCCTATGGCGGCATTGTTGACGCGGAAATAAAACCGGGCAAATGGCAGGACCTGGATAATCTCAAAGGGCCGTCTGATTTTCACCGGCAAGATATAAAAAATGTGGGCCCCAAAGAGATACCGGCTATGGACGAATCCATGCTGCTGCCCGGCGGCCTTACAGACACCGAATACCGTGACGCATTTATATCGCGGTATGGTGAAGAAAAAGTGGTGACCGATGCGGCCCGCGAGCCGGTGATCTTATCGTTGCGCTCGTTTCTTATCGACAAAACACCGGGGGCCAAAGAGCAATGGAAGTTTAATAAACCGGGCCATGGCCAGTCCATCCCGGTAATGGAGACGGTGCTGACGGCCCCGTACGAAATATGGCTGGCGCCACAGATCAGCGACGCGGGTAAAATCAGGCTGTCCAGGCGTTATATCACATTATGGAAAACCGCAGATAAAAACAAAATCGGCGGGTTCGCCGTATATGAGGTTAACGGGGGTGTGTTTTCAGGCGTTACCTCATTTATCCCGACGACAAAAAAAGGCGGTCAAAATTTAAAATACCTGGAGAAACAGAGGCAGGGGATATTGCTTTATGGCAGAAAGGGCAAGGGCCGGTCCGGCTCACAAACCGGCAACCCGTGACAGTTCAGATCGGGTGGCCCCCTAAGCCACGGATTCCCTGAAATTATTTATACCGGCAAATACCGGGGAAGTCAAATATGAGCGGAATATCTATTAAAATTGATGATACGACCATTATGGCCACGCTGTCCCGTATACGGCTGCACCTGGGGGATATGACCCCGGCCCTGCACGATATCGGGGAAATTGTAAAATCTTCCGTGAAACACAATTTTTCCGCCCAGGGGCGCCCGAAAAAGTGGCCGGCATCCAAACGAGCCAGGGACGAAGGCGGACAGACGCTATCCGATACAGCCCGGCTGCGCAACTCATTCACCGTGGCCGTATCAAATAACAGTGTGGCCGTCGGGACCAATGTGGTTTATGCCCGGGTGCATCATTTCGGTGCCAAAAAAGGCAGCTTCGGTACCTTCCCCGTTACCGTAAAGGCCCACAAACGGAAAGGTAGCCCGGTAAAGGCCCATCAACGATCCGTGAAACTGCCATGGGGGAACATCCCGGCCCGGCCGTTCATGATGCTCCAGGATGAAGACAAGGTGGAAATCAATGCTGCCTTAAACGATTATCTGCTGGGAGATATAAAAAATTAAAAATAATGGGGCTGATTTGACAAAAAACAAGCGACCAGGAGAGCCCAGGCGGCCAAAATAAAGAGATAATATTTTTTGAGGGGGATTGTATGACTAAAAAGCAAACAGTTCGTGTGGCCAAAGTGGGGAATTCTTTTTCCGGGTTTGACAACTGGGTGGAAATTTTCATGGGCGGCCAGCAGATGGACAGCGCCGGGAATAAGCATGACGGGGACTCTATCATCGACAAGGCAATCGAAAATTTTGACCCGGCATATCACGAGGCGCCGGCGGTATTGGGGCATCCCGGAGACGATGCGCCGGCCTACGGGTGGGTGGCAGAATTGAAAAAAGAGGCCGCGGGGGGCGTTAAACACCTGTTTGCAAAGTTTAAGGACGTGGTCCCTGAGTTTGAAGAGATGGTTAAAACCGGCCGGTTTAAGAAGCGATCGGCCTCGTTTTATCCGGACGGCCGCCTGCGGCACGTGGGCTGGCTGGGGGCCATGCCCCCTGCTGTGAAAGGCCTGGCGGATGTGGCGTTTTCCGATGCCGATGACGCCGTTACGTTTGATTTTGCGGAAATCAACCCCTGGACCTGGGGGGCGGTTGCAGATGTTTTTAGGGGCCTGCGGGAATGGCTCCTGGAAAAACACGGCAAGGATACTGCGGACGCCGTTGTCCCGGAATGGCGTATCTCTGACCTTGTCGAAGAAAAAAACAGGGCAATATCGCCCGAACAACCGGGAATAGTGGAGGAAGCTCAAATGAAATTTTCTGATTTTATGGAAGCGTTCAAGTTTTGGAAAAAAATCCAGGATAACCCGGATGTGGATCTCACCGAAACCGCACCCGGAAAACAAATTGCCGGTGCAAGTTTTTCCGAAGCCGACGTGGCAGCGGCCGTGGCCGAAGCCACCGAACAGGCCAAAAAAGAGGCTAAGGCGGAAGCCACCGCCGAATTTACCGAGGCTGAGCACACCCGTAAAAAGGCGGACGCAAAAACCCGGGTTGTCGGTATCATCTCCGGCGGCATCGCCATCGGCACCATTGCCCCGGCCTGGAAGGATATGGGCATGGCACAGTTTATGGAAAATCTGGACTGCGATACCCCCGTCTGTTTTGCGGAAGGATCTGACAAACAGACCGGCCTGGACTGGTTCTGCGGGTTTCTGGACACCTTCCCAAAGCTGGTCAACTTTGCAGAAGTGGCCACGCGGGATAAGAATGTCGACGGCGGTGATGCCGGCGCAAAACTGGAAGCGCTGGTGCTTAAAAAACGGCAGGAGGACAAAGCGCTAAGCTACGGTGCAGCGTTTGCCGAAGTGCAAAAGGGAAATCCGGCGCTGGCCTCCGAATACGCCGCCGATATCACCGGATAACCTTTGAATTTCGAATTATGAATGATGAAGTATGAATGATGAAGTATGAATGATGGATGATGAATTTTGAAAGGAGAATATCGTGGCAACTGAAAATAGCGTTTTAACCGAAAGCTATGAAGCCGCTGAAGACCTGTCCGATGATCAACATCGGATCGTTGTCCTGGACACAGGGAAGGTGCGGCGGCCGAACAGTGGTGCGGAGGTGGGCCTGGGCGTTTTGCAAAACGCCCCCGAATCCGGCGGCGCCGCAGCCGTCATGCTCATCGGCAAGTCAAAAATCGTTTTGGGTGAGACCGTCGCCATAAACGAATGGATCAAACTCGAATATGTCAACGCAACGGATGCCGGCAAAGGGATGGATGCCGATGCGGCGCTGGATCTGGCCATGGGCCGCTGCCTGGCCGGTGGCGATCAGGATGACCTGGGCGAGATCCTTTTGTCCGGTGCCGTCCACCAGGTCAACGCAGCCTCATAAGCAATAGCCCGCATGATACCCATGCGAAGGAGAATAAATCATGGCAACTGACAACAGACTACTGGATGTCTCCGCAGAAGCGGCGGAGGACCTGTCCAGCGATCAATATCGCTTTATAGTGCTCAACTCCGCGGGCAAGGCCCGGCGGCCGGACAGCGCCGATGAGGTATCCTACGGCATCCTGCAGAACGCGCCCGAATCCGGAGCGGCGGCCGTTATAAGGCTCGACGGTATTTCCAAGCTGGTGGTCAACGCGGCCGTTTCCGTGGGGGATTTTGTCTCCCCGGAGTACGTATCCGCCGCAGATGCGGGCAAGGGGCAGGCCGCCGGGGGCAACTGGAAGGCGGCCCGCGGGGAGGTGGTGCAGGGGGCCAGCGCTGAAGACAACCTGGCGTCTGTACGCCTGGTGGGGCCATTCCCCCAGGGCCTGGGCGTCCTCATCAGCCAGTCTTCCGTGGCCACCATTAACACCGCCGGCGTGGCCACCTACACGGCGGCCCAGCTCCTGGGCGGTCTGATCCTGCGGGACCCGGCCGGCGGTGCACGCGCGGACGTGACCCCCACGGCAGCCCTGATCATCGCGGGTCTTCCCCAGGCAGGGGTCGGTAACTCGTTTGAGTTTACCATCCGCAACACGGCGGACGCGGCCGAAGCCATCACGGTAACAGCCGGCACGGGGGTGACCCCGTCGGGTACCATGACCATCGGCCAGAACAACTCCAAGCGGTTCTTGTGCGTTGTGACGGCCGCCGATGCGGTGACCATCTACAGCATGGGCACTGTGGTGCACTGATTGATCAAGAGGTAAAGGTAGAAGGTTTAGCCCTGCCTTCAGCCTTCAACCTTTTACCTAATCAACCTGAACAGGATGGCCGCGCATGGCGGCCATGCGATAACATCACCAAAAAACAAGGAGACAAAACATGCCTCAGCCAAGTATCAAAGAGCAAATCGTTGCGGGACCGCTGGCCAATGTGTCCGTTGCCTACCGCAATATCGACTATATTGCCGACAGGGTCTTTCCTGTCCTGGACGGCGCGGATCCGAGAGCCAAAATAACCAAATATCAGCGGGGCGCATGGTTTCGGGACGAAGCCGGCATCCGTGCCCCGGGAACACGCGCCCGGCGCGGCGGGTATCCGTTGACATCCGTGTCTATCGCCACTGATGAATATGCCTTTGCCAAAGAGGTGACCGATGAAGACCGCCGTTTTGCAAAAGCCCAGGGCGCTCCCGTGGTGCAGCCGGATCAGGACGCCATCGAATTTGCCACGGATAAGGTCGATCTCAAAAAAGAGCGTCGGGTGGCCGGTTTAGTAACCGACACCACATGGGTGGACGGCAACTCCGGGGGCGCTGATGCGGAGGGCCTGTGGGCCCCGCCCGGGGATACCAATACGTTCCTGGCGGATATGACCACCGGTAAAAAAGCCATTAAGAGCGCCATTGGCCGGCCACCGAACAAGCTGGTCATCGATTACGCCACATACCTTTCCCTGAAAGAGTGTGCGGCTATCCTGGACAAAATCAAATACACCCAGCGGGGTGTTTTAACCAAAGAACTGCTGGCGGCCATGCTGGACCTGGATGAAGTGCTGGTGGGATCCGCCATTTATTCAAGTGCAGAGGAAACCGCCGCCGGAACCGATTTTACCGCCGTGGATATCTGGACGGTAACCGCCGCTAAGGGCATGGGCTTTTTGTATTACGCACCGCCTCGGACGGGGTTGAAAATCCAATGCGCCGGCATGCAGGTCCGTATCGCCTATGAAACCGGCGGCCCTCGTAGAACATCCATGTGGCGGGAGGGAGCCGAACATCAGGATGTTTATGAGGTGGCAGAGGAAACCGACATCGCCCTGGTGGATCTCAACGCCGGTTATTTGTTTGCCGATACCTACGCCTCATAAAACAGGTTGAAGGCCGAAGGTTGAAGGGTGCGCCCCTTTACCCTTCGACCTTAAACCCAATCAAGCCCAAAAGGAGAAATCATGAAAATAAAATATCTTGGCCCCAGCCCGAGCGTGAATGTGGCGCCCTTCGGCCCCCACGTCAAAGGCGAGAGCAAGGAGTACCCGGACGATTTCGGGGAAGAACTGCTTGCCACCAGTGTGCGTCAGCAGTTCGAGGCGGTGGATGATGGTATTATCACACGAACCGGCAAGCGTCTGACCGCCATGACCGTGCCCCAGCTGGAGAGCCTTTGCAAAGAGCTGAAGATAGAGGTCCCTGCCGGTGTCAGAAAAGCCGATCTGATGGCCCTGATCAAAGAAAATACAGCCACGCCGCCCGAAGGAGAATAACCCATGGCTTATTGCGTGCTGACCGACATTGAGCATCAATTGCCTGAAGCCGACCTGGTCGCGTTAACCGATGATGCCGGGGCCGATGCAGTGGACACCGATGTGATGGATCGCGCCATTGCCGATGCGGATGAAGAAATCGATGCACACCTGGCCCTGCGCTATTCATTGCCGTTTTCCGCTACGCCGGATCTGATCCGGAAGTTTAGCGTTGATCTGGCCATATGTAACCTCTATGCCCGGCGGGCACATCTGGAGATCCCTGAAACACGGAAGGATAAATGCAGCCGAGCCCGTCGGATGCTGGAAAAAATAGCCGACGGCAGGATGCGGATAGACGTCCCGGAACCGGCAAAAACAAGCACCGGCGGCATATCCGTGACAACGTCGAAACCCGATCGGGCCTTCAGTATCGGCCGAAGATCGGACGGATCGACCGGCACGCTTGATAATTATTGATAGCGGGCAGGCACAGGGGCCTGCCCCTACAGGAGAGACATGGCATATACCATTGAACAGATTGAAGACGCCTTAATATCGGCCGTGAGCGGCCTTAAAACATCCCTGAATGTAAAGGACCTCAAGACCTACCAGGGTGAGCTGGACAAAAACGACCTTGCCCGGATCACGGCGCGGCTGCCGGCGATATATGTCATATACGGCGGCAGCGGTTATACCCATCACGGCCGCCGTAAAATAGAGCGGATGAGCTGGTGGTTTATGGTATGCGATGCCGGTGTACGCGATGAAGCCGAGGCCAGACGGGGCGGCACCCGAAACCCGGGGACATACGCCATGTTGGACGGCATCCGGGACCTGGCATATGGCAGTCAGCTGTCCATGGAAATAACGCCGTTTGAGATGGCCCGCACGGTGTCGGTATACCACGGCAACGGGATATCCATTTACGGTGCCGAGTATACCACCGATCAGGCGCATCTTTATCCTGCCGGGTAAGATGGAAAGATAAAAGGTAGAAGGTAGAAGGCCGAAACCTGAAGAAAAGCCTATTAAAACCCCTTCAACCTTCTACCTAATCAACCTAAAAAAAGGAGCAACCCATGTTAGAAGCAATCGAACAACTGGCGGCCAAAATAGAAGCCGACGAAGGCACGGCCATTGCCCTTTCCGCCGCCGATGCCGTGCTGCATGCCGAGGGGAAATTTACCCCGGATGTGGCCATGAACCCGCGCCCGCTCAAAAGCAGTAGCCTGAGCCAGTTTTCCGCGGTACCCGGAAAAAGATCGGGGGCCATCGGGTTTAAGCTGGAGTGCAAGGGCAGCGGCACGCCGGGGACGCCGCCCGAGGCCGGGAAGTTTTTACGGGCCTGCGGGATGCAGGAAACCATTGCCGCCGGTGTCAGTGTGACGTACACGCCGGCCACGGACACCATCCCGGCCATGACCCTGGCCCTGTACCAGGACGGCATGATCAGCCAGATATGGGGAGCACGGGGGACCTGGAAGCTCAACTGCCCGGTGGGGGAACCGGCATGGTGGGAGTTTGAATTTACCGGGGCGGACTTTTCCGTTGCCGACGGCAACCTGCTCACCGGCGTCAGTTTTCATACCACGGTCCCACCGGCATTTGTGAGTGCCAGCCTGACCATCGACAGCTACGCGGCCCTGATCTCGACATTGAGTGTCGACTGCGGCAATGCCGTTGCCCTGCGCTCGGATGCCAATACCTCCTCGGGCAACAAAAGCGCCGTGATTACGGCCCGGCCGATGGCCATGACATTCGACCCGGAAAAAGTGCTGGCAGCCACCTATGATTTTTATACCAAGCTGCGCGCCGGCACCGAAGGGGCATTGTCGTTTCAGCTGGGCGCGAGCGCCGGCAATATCTGCACGGTCGGTGCCCCCAAGGTCCAGTACACCAAAGTCGATGATACGGCGAAAGACGCCATCCGCAGTCTCGGGATTGACTGCCAGCTGAACAGAGATTCGGGCGATGATGAAGTCGAATTCGTGTTTACCTGATATTTTTAAACGCTGTAGGGGCAGGCCCCTGTGCCTGCCCGATGATTGGAGATTTTAAATGAAAAAAAGCGATATAAAAATCAAAGCCCGGCCGCTCACCGGCGGCCAGATCCGCGAGCTGCGAAAAAACGGCATTATGCTGAACAACATCGATCCGATGAAACTCGATGAAATAGTCGATACTGTCGTTGAAATGGCCATGACGGAAGATGAAATCGGGGAGTTGGATAAACAGCCCTATAATCAGACGCTGTCTATATTCTCGGGTATTATCGGCCTGACCTATGGCCGTGGAGACGACGCAAAAAACTGATCAGCGCCTGGCAATGGCGGAAAGACGGCGGGCCGGAACGCTGTCAAAAGTGCCGGGCGCAGGTGCAACAAAAAGACTGCCTGACATGCCCCCATGCCCCGCCGAAATTGACCTACGCATGTCATGAGGCCATGGAGTTGTTTTCCATGTGCCAAACACAGTGGCGGACGCATTTCGGCGGATTGATCGGCCTGGATTATACCGCGGTGGAGGCGGCATCCCGGGCGCTGGCCATCGAATGGGATATGCAATTGTTTGGGGGGATCCGGACCCTGGAGCTCTACGAACTGGGCATGATCGGCAAAAGCGAGTTCGGCGGTAAACCAAAACCATGCCGGGGTCCGGCATGCGCAATGTGTACAAAGAAATGTGCTGATCGGATGACATCGGATAAGGATACAGGCAAATGACCACATCAAACAAACTTGAATTGATCATATCTGCACAAAACAAAGCATCGAAAGTGCTCTCGCAGATCGCCAAAGATGTGTCCGCTGTGTCCACAAAGTCTGTCCCGAAAATAAAGGCTACCGGGCGGGCGTTTGATGCTCTGGACAAGGACATCAAACAAACCAATGGTACGGTGCATAAGTCGTCCACCCTGTTCACAAAACTGGCCGGGGTTTTGTCCGCCGGCGCCATTGCGTATGCGATAAAGCGCATCGGGGCCGAATCCATTGCCACCGCCTCTGATTTGGATGAGGTCAACAGCAAATTTGATACTGTTTTTAACGGCCAGGCCGAAGCCGCAAGCAAATGGGCTAAGGAGCTGCAGGACAGTTATGGCACGTCCCGCCGAGAATCAAAGGAGTATCTCTCTTCGATCCAGGACCTGCTGGTGCCCATGGGTATGGCTGCGGATGCCGCCGGGAAAATGTCTTCCGATGTGGTTAAAATGGCGGTGGATCTGGGGTCGTTTAACAACAAGTTAACGTCCACCGTTATCGACGATTACCAGTCCGCCCTGGTCGGCAACTACGAAACCATGAAAAAGTATGGCGTTGTGTTAAACGCCACAGTGGTGCAGCAAAAAGCCATGCAGATGGGACTGGCGGCTACCAAAACCGAGCTGACCGCATCCGATAAGGCTATGGCCGCCCACCAGCTGATTATCGAAGGGTCGACGGCCGCCAACGGGGACTGGGCCAGGACATCAAAACAGTATGCCAATCTCAGCAAACAGTTGACCTCTGATATCGAAAATTTATCATCGACGATCGGCGGCTCCCTACTCCCGAGTGCCACAAAAATAAAAGCCTCAATAAGCGAGTGGATACAGGCCAATGAAACACTGATCGGCCAAAATGTGACGGCATATGTGCAGGGGATAGCGGCCTCCATATCAAACGGCATCACATGGTTTCAGGCGCATCAGGCCGTCATAAAAAGCACCGCAAGCGCAATCGGTACCGCCGTTATCACATATGGCAAATTTTGGGCCATCACAAAAACAATTGCGGCCTCCACGGCCCTGATCACGTTTTTCAAAAATATTTTAAAATCGGTGGTCGCGCTGCGGGCCGGCACCCTGGCCCTGAATACGGCCATGAAAGCCAATCTTGCCGCCATCGCCCTGATGGCCGGTTACAGCATTGGCAGTACCATCAGTAAGGCCGCCGATGGCACATGGGGCATCGAGGCCGAAATTGAGGCCATCAAAAGATGGACCGCCGCCCAAAACGAAAAAATTGCCGCCCGGGAAAAGGAGATCCAGGTCCAGGATGACCAGCTGGCCGCGACACAAAAATGGGCGGATGAAATAGAGGCCATGGAAACGGCCAACGTCGCGCAAGCCGCACAGGCTTCGGCGCAGGCGGCTGAAAATTATGCCACATATGTCGAGATGGTCCAGGCATATAGTAAAAATTTACTGGCTGCCGAACGCAAAACGCTGTCCGAACGCCTGACCGAATACCAGTCGTTTTATACTGATTTACAGGCGAAAATAAAGGCCCAGGCAGCCTCCGAAGCCGCTCATATAAAAGAGTTGACCGCGCTGTATAAACAGAAACTGTCTGTGCAGCAATCAGCCGATGACTTGATCCGGGGGCTAAACGAGATCAATATGACGGCGGCGGAACGCTTCCAGAGCAAACAGCAGGCCCTGGATGAACAAATGGCGGCGGCCATGTCGTTATCCGGACAGGACCAGATCGCCGCCATTGAAAAATATAAGACGGCCATGGCCCAGTTTGCCACCGAATACGCCCAGGGCATCGATGGGGTATCGGGCGTGTCCGGATCACAGGTGGTCAGCTCGGCAATATCTGCCATAGAGCAAGCGACTGAAGCGCAAAAATCGGCCATTTCGGAACTGGAGGAAGCGAAACAGCGACAGATCGAGACGGATCAGGAATGGCTGTCCCAACTGCAAGCGAGCGCCGTGGATGCGGTGGACGACATCAATTTTTTGCAAGCGGCCATCGCTGAAGTAGACAGCCTGATTGCCGGGATGGAAAAAGAAGTCGACATATACGGCGTCGACTATGTGACCGATGTCGTTGACAGGATACAGTCCGAACTGGCCGCGCTGAAAGACAAGACCATTACCCTAACAACGGTGCATCGGAGTGTGTATACGAGCGCCGGGTCATCTTCTGCCAACGTTGCGGGGTCGTATGCATCGGGCACCATGTATGTGCCAAACACCGGCATCTACGAACTCCATGAGGGCGAAATTGTCGTAAAACGGAAAATCGCCGATGCTATCCGAGACCAGGACACATCGACATTGGGCAGCGCCTCGGGCGGGATCACCATCGAAGGCGGCATCAATATCAATCTGCCGGCCGGGGTGGCCCAGCAATCGGCACAGGATTGGCGCGACATCACCCGGAATTATATTATCCCGGAACTGACAGCGGTTAACAGGTAGAAGGTAAAAGGTAGAAGGCTGAAGGTGGAAGGTAAAAAATGGCCCTTACATTCACTAAAGATGCGAATACCATGAGTTTTGACGGCCGGGCACTGCCCGTGCATGATCCCAAAACCGTCAATGTCGTGACGGCCTATAGCGAAGGCCGCAAGCTGTATGCATACGATAAAAGTATCACAGAACAGACATTTACCCTGGACATTACCCAGGCCACACAAACCGAAGCCGATAATTTTGACACCTGGCACGCCACCATTGCCGTGGGGCCGTTGAACACATTTACCTTTACCGATGAGGACAGCACCTCGCACACGGTGCGCCTGATGAATTTGGCCAATCCGCTGAAAGAAGTCAGCAACGGCCGATATGCCGGCACCATCGTACTGAGGAAAGAGATTTGAGAAGCTTTAACGCCAATTTTGTCACCGAAAAAAACCGACGGGCCGATGGACCTGCCCCGGTCAACCTGCTGACGGCCAATTTCTCCACGCCCGTATACCTGGCGGACCGGGACATGACCCCAACAGGCGGAAGCGTCCATGCCGGGCTGATTGTCCGGTGGGGGTTCATCGATTCCGCCCTTACCCAGACCCCGGGATCCGGTGTGCTGGGGTCCATCGATGTGGCGGATTTGGAAATCGAGATCATCAACATGGGATCATCTCCGTTTTCAGACAACTTTACGGTGGCAAACCCGCCTGAAAACGTATTATTTGAGCTGTACCAGTGGTTTGACGGCCTGTTGTATTCGGAAAAAGAACCGATTTTCAAAGGGTATCCCGTTGGTCAAATCGTTTATGACCGGACAACGTGCCGGATCCGCCTGGAAAGCGTGTTTTGCCGCTACAACCGAAAGATCGGTGAGGACCTGATCATCAACGCCGATGATTATCCCGGCGCCGATCCGGATGACATCGGGAAGATGATGTCGATCGGATACGGCACAGTGCGCCGATCGCCATGCCGGGCCGT